>ERZ1699240.15-NODE-15-length-52801-cov-4.339124_pt1 | contig 52801 bp, 42 predicted proteins | sample MGYA00581535_ERZ1699240 | MGnify/ENA primary metagenome ERZ1699240 (study PRJEB42319, sample SAMD00040327) | human oral metagenome | material: saliva | host: Homo sapiens | study: EMG produced TPA metagenomics assembly of PRJDB4115 data set (Metgenomic analysis of... | reverse complement strand
TGTCCCTATTGAGACTGAAGCCCTTTCAGTGGCTACCTCTTTGTTATCCTATTGAGGTGCCGTTTGTGTTGTTTTGTGCTTGCAAAGTTAGTACACTTTCCAAAATCTCACAAAGGAAACTTACACTTTCACTTTGTTTTTCCATTAAATTTTGACCTGCGTCAATAAGATTGACACGTATCAATCCCGCTATTTGACATATATCAACCCATGCGTGCCTTTATATCAACATCCTCTAAACGAATATATTATAATAAAAAAGAAGACGGAAAGACAAGTATCACATTTTCTTTTCTTATCTTTGCACTATGAACACAAACGAAAATCATAACTTTCGATTACCTGCAGAGTGGGAACCACAAAGCGGAGTTATACTGATATGGCCGCATGAAGATACTGATTGGCGTCCTTATCTTGAGGAGATTACTGAAGTTTATCTCCAGATAGCAGATGCTATTACCCGATACGAGGCATTGCTTATCACAGCACGTGATACAGAAATGGTAAGTTCCTTACTGAAGGGAAGGCTGACAGAGGAACAGATGAAACGTGTAACGCTCTTTACTTGTGACAATAATGACACTTGGGCACGAGACGTTGCACCGATTTCCCTCATAGCAAACAAAGCATCGAAAGATAGTTCCCAGCCCCTTCGCCTACTTGACTTCTGTTTCAATGGATGGGGTGAGAAGTTTGCAGCAGAAAAGGATAATAGAATCAACCGTCAGCTTCACGAGGCAGGACTCCTCCAAGGAGTATTGGAAAGCCACAAGGATTTTGTATTGGAAGGTGGTTCGATAGAGAGCGATGGAGAGCATACACTCTTTACAACAACGAGTTGTCTGATGGCACCACATCGTAATCAACCTCTCACACAAGAGGATATAGACAAGCAATTACGCCTTTTCTTTCCAAATGTAGAGAGAGTTATATGGTTAGATTATGGTCAGTTAGCAGGCGATGATACAGACGGACATATTGACACCATCGTACGTATTGCACCAAATAACACCTTATTATATATAGGGTGTAACGATAAGGAAGATGAGCATTATGAGGACTTCCGACTCTTAGAGGAACAGCTAAAACAGCTCCGCACACAGAAAGGTAAGCCTTATCGCCTACTTCGTCTCCCTATGCCTGATGCTATCTATGATGATGACGAGCGTTTGCCTGCAACACATGCAAACTTCCTTATCATCAATGGAGCTGTACTTGTTCCAACCTACAACCAACCCGAAAAGGACAAAGAAGCTTTGGACACAATTCAAGAAGCTTTCCCTGATCGTGAAATCATAGGTATTGACAGCCGTACTATTATCAGACAGCATGGTTCCATACACTGTCTGACAATGCAGCTACCAGCAAACGGATAAAACCACCCATCTTTTGAGTTGATAAAAGATGGAATAGTAATAAAAGAATACAGAACAACAAACATAAACAGGGCTAACACCTTTATTATGAGAGAACTTAAAATAGGCTTCCTACAACAACATAATGTTGAGGATATCAAAAACAATATAGAGCGATTGGCTGAGGGAATTACAAACTTAGCACAACGTGGTGCGGAACTTGTTATCCTCCAAGAACTGCACAATTCACTTTACTTCTGTCAGACAGAGGACGTAAACAAGTTTGACTTGGCTGAGACTATACCGGGTCCCTCTACTGGCTTTTATGGTGAGTTGGCACGCGAACTGGGTATTGTCATCGTGACATCACTTTTTGAGAAACGCGCACCAGGACTTTATCATAATACTGCCGTAGTGATAGAGAAGGATGGTAGTATTGCTGGTAAATATCGCAAGATGCATATTCCAGATGACCCAGCTTACTATGAGAAGTTCTACTTCACACCAGGCGACCTCGGATTTCATCCAATTGATACAAGCGTAGGACGCCTTGGTGTACTTGTTTGCTGGGATCAGTGGTATCCTGAAGCAGCCCGCCTAATGGCATTGCAAGGTGCAGATATGCTTATCTACCCTACAGCTATTGGCTATGAAAGTAGTGATACTGACGAGGAAAAACAGCGTCAGCGTGAGGCATGGACAACAGTCATGCGAGGTCATGCCGTAGCCAACGGTTTACCAGTAGTCGCTGTAAACCGTGTCGGTCACGAACCTGACCCAAGTGAGCAAACTCAAGGCATCCAGTTCTGGGGAAGCAGTTTTGTTGCTGGACCACAGGGAGAACTACTCTATCGTGCTTGTGACAACGATGAGGATAGTGTTATTCTCAGCATCAACCTCGACCATAGCGAGAATGTACGCCGTTGGTGGCCTTTCCTACGTGACAGAAGAATCGATGAGTATGGAGAAATAACAAAGAGGTTTATTGACTAAAAACCTCCCCTAACCCCTCCAAAGGAGGGGAATTCCCCCTGCTCCTCGCCTAAACCAACAGTCATTGACTAAAGGGGAGTTGTGAGAGAGGGAGTCCTAACAGAATAAGAGATTCACTCTTTATTAATGATTACTGCTCGATAGGACTTAAATAAGGTTCATCCGACATTTCGAGTGATGAACCATAAGCTCTTATATTCATATAGTTACGAAGTAATAGCCTCCACTAAAAGCCTATAAAAAGCCATTTTATAAAAACAAAAAATCATAATTCAAGCTTTTCTAAAGTCGGCGTTGCCGAACTGCTGTGCGACATCGTTAAATCCTTTTATATAAAGCTGTTATTAATGGAGGTTTGTTATCTTCTACGACAACGTTGATTATATCTATCACTCCAAATTCCTGATGAACCCATATAATGACTCTAAAGGATTTGCAACAATTGGAGTTGGACACTTACTTCATAAAAGCAAAGTAACAGATGCTGATAGAAGGGCATGGACAAGATTTACGAAAAACGATGCAAAAAAACTTTTAATGAAAGATTTAAAAGAAACATTTGAGCCTAAAATTCGCGCTTTAGTAAAAGTACCTCTATCACAAAATGAATATGATGCCATTTGCTCATTTGCATTTAATATCGGAGTTGGAAGAGGATTTCCTTCTTCCGAATTTTTGAAAGAACTAAATAAAGGGCACTATGATGGGACACTGATGCTCCATTGGAGACGTCCGAGCGAAATAATAGGGAGAAGGAAAAAAGAAGTTGAATTGTTTAATCATGGAGTATACTAGAAATGAGAATGAAAATGTTAATTTTAATTGGCTTCATCACCGTAAGTTGTACATCAGCACCTAACAAGAAGTGTATTGTACAAAAAAATCAAGTAAGAGTCATAAAAACAGAGAAATCTACAGCATTCAAGTATTTACAAGGTATTTGGATAATACCACATGCAGCTGATATACGAATTGTTTTTAAAAATGACTCTACTTTTGAGTTTCATGATTATAACTCAATCAAAGATTCTATAGAGATTTTAAAAGGTATATATGTATTAAATAATGATCAACTTACACTTAGATATACTGATAGACCTCAACAGAAGTTTATCTATCACTTTGGCAGATATGAGGACGAGCGTTATATTAGAAAAGGAAAGTACTATTTTGTAAAACAATAAGTCACGACTTGAGAGTGATTTAATCCCCCCTTTCGGGGCAGGGGTATTTGTGGTACAAGTGGTAATTTGTGGTACAAAGACACACCTTGCCAGTATAAAGAAAGAGAAAGTTTGTTATGTTCCATAAAGTAACCTTTCTGGGGTGCTTTTGATAGACGAGAGTTCAAAGTTCAAAAAGTAAGTCAAGAGATAAGTTTGGGCCTTCAGTATTTTGGAGTGATAGTGTTTAATATCTGATTATCAATAACTTTTATAATTTAAACACTTTTATATCCCCTTTGTTTACTGATATTAAAGAATACAAAGTACTAATTTAAAGGTTACGAAAGTTGTTGTTGTATCACATGGGTTATACACGCTATAAAACGCTTATAATGAATTATTTACAAATCTTCTTTACTAACAAGTGGCATAAAGGAAATTATCGCATCACTCCAAATTTCGGAAGAGCCTTAAATAACATCTCCTTCCACACGGAATATGATAATAAGTAGAACCTATCTAACAAGATAGTACGACTTAATATGCCATCCGCACCATTGGTGTTTACCATGAGCACCACACGTGCTGAGCACCAACACATAGGCTGGATATGGATTGAGCGTTGCATTGTAATACCCAAAGAGCCATACCAAACTCATTCTTAGAGTTTGATATGGCTCTTTTTCCTTTATCAACATGATTAGCCGCTTACGCCCATTGTTGGTTTGACCATCTTTTCCTACAAAACAGATAATCCGCCCATTACTTCCCTTCGTTCTGTAACCACAGATTCAAGAGAGGAGTCGAGGGGGGTAAGGCTTTAGATCAACGGCATTCCTGCCTCTTCGCACTCTCTTCTCATTTCTTCTGGCCAGATACTTGCTTGTATCTCACCAATATGCGCCTTGTGCAACATTATCATACAAAGACGGCTCTGTCCGATACCGCCACCAATACATAACGGCAGCTTGTCTGAGAGTAACTGCTGATGAAAGAAGAGTTGCTGACGTTCTTCTTGCTTCTCAATCGTCAACTGACGGAGTAAGGCAGTCTTATCCACACGAACACCCATAGACGAAAGTTCTATACTACGACCTAAGATAGGGTACCAAATGAGGATATCACCATTCAAGCCAGTCTTACCATCTTCTGCAACAGTTGACCAGTCATCGTAATCGGCAGCACGACCATCGTGCTTATCACCATTACTTAATCTACAACCAATACCCTCAATAAACACCGCACCATACTTCTTACAAATAGTGTCTTCACGTTCTTTTGCTGTCATTGTAGGATACATATCCAACAAATCTTGCGCATGAATAAAATGAATCGACTGTGGAAGGAAGGGTTCCAACTGAGGATAAGTCTCACAAGTAAGGAACTCTGTACGAAGGATAGCAGCATAAATACGACGAACGACATTCTCTAAAAAGCTACGTGTTCTATCGCCTTCGGTGATAACCGCCTCCCAATCCCATTGGTCAACATAAAGTGAATGAAGGTTGTCTAATTCTTCATCGGCTCGAATAGCATTCATATCTGTATAGACACCATAGCCCGGTTGAATGTCATAGTCAGCCAACGTCAGTCGTTTCCACTTTGCCAGCGAGTGTACTACCTCAGCCTCAGCTTCTCCCAAGTCCTTAATCGGAAAGGAAACAGGACGCTCAACACCATTCAAGTCATCATTGATTCCTAATCCTTTCAACACGAACAACGGTGCCGTAACACGACTTAGTCGTAATTCGGTAGCTAAGTTCTGCTGAAAAAACTCCTTTATAAGTTTGATACCCTGCTCGGTTTGACGTTTGCCAAGTACTGCTTTATATCCTTCTGGCTTTATCAGTTGACTCATTATGGTTCCTTTCTTTTTATGGTTTATCAGTTATTTCAATTGCACACAAAGGTATATATTTATTATCAAACTGAGAAACAAACATCGCCATAATCTTACAAAATAACATATTTCATCTACTAATTGCAGCTTTATGATAGGTTACATCTGATATTCCCACTTGTTATAAAGGATATTACTAAGTTTTGAAAACATCACTTCTATATCATAAACTTTAACAAGAATGTTTACTGTTCGTTTGGAATTATGCAAACTTTACTGTATCTTTGCACAATCATTAGGCTCCGTAGCTTAGCTGAATAGAGCGTCAGATTCCGGTTCTGAAGGTCTTGGGTTTGAATCCCAACGGAGTCACTAAAAAGTGATAATTCTCTGATGACATTTAGCTGAATGAGGTCAGAAAAATGTTCTGAAGGTCTTGGGGGCGAATCCCAACGGAGTCACAAAAAAGTGGCAAAACTCCCTAATAAAGTCACTAAAAAGTGATAATTCTCTGATGACATTTAGCTGAATAAGGTCAGAAAAATGTTATGAAGGTCTTGGGGGCGAATCCCAACGGAGTCACAAAAAGTGACAACTTTCTGATGACATTTAGCTGAATGAGGTCAGAAAAATGTTCTGAAGGTCTTGGGGGCGAATACCAAAGGAGTCACAAAAAGAAGAAACAGAACTCCCGATGGAGTCATAGATTGTAACAAAGGATGTATGGTTGTTTACTGTTCATCCTTTTTTTGTTCAACCGCGTTAGCTCAGAAATCGAATAATTCATCTTAAAAGAATAGAGTATGCAAAAGAAAATCAAAATTGGACTACTACCACGTGTTATCATTGCCATACTACTTGGCCTATTCCTTGGCTATTATCTCCCAGACCCAGCAGTAAGGGCTTTTCTGACATTCAATAGTATCTTCAGTCAGTTCCTTGGCTTTATGATACCACTGATTATCATTGGATTGGTAACGCCTGCTATTGCTGGAATTGGAAAAGGAGCGGGTAAGTTATTGCTTGCAACAGTAGCGATAGCCTATGTAGACACCATCGTAGCAGGTGGCTTGTCCTACGGAACAGGAACGTGGTTATTCCCTTCTATGATTGCTTCCACAGGAGGAGCAATGCCACATATCGACAAGGCAACAGAACTTACACCTTACTTTACTATCACAATTCCTGCAATGGTTGATGTGATGAGTAGTTTAGTTTTCTCATTCATTGCTGGATTGGGTATCGCGTACGGTGGTTTGCACACAATGGAGACCCTCTTTAATGAGTTTAAGACCATTATTGAGAAAGTGATAGAGAAGGCTATTATCCCTCTCCTACCCCTTTATATCTTTGGAGTCTTCCTCAGCATGACCCATAATGGACAGGCGCGACAGGTGCTCTTGGTATTCTCACAAATTATCATTGTTATCCTCGTCCTTCATGTTCTCATCCTCATCTATGAGTTCTGCATTGCAGGTGCTATCGTTAAGCATAATCCTTTCAGACTACTGTGGAATATGTTGCCAGCTTACCTGACTGCGTTAGGTACAAGTTCGTCTGCAGCAACAATTCCTGTAACACTGAAGCAGACAGTGAAGAATGGCGTCAGCGAAGAGGTAGCAGGATTTGTCGTACCACTTTGTGCTACAATTCACCTCAGTGGTAGTGCAATGAAGATCACAGCTTGTGCTTTGACAATCTGTATGTTAACAGACCTACCACACGACCCAGGACTATTCATTTACTTTATCCTCATGCTTGCCATTATTATGGTAGCAGCTCCTGGTGTACCTGGTGGAGCAATTATGGCAGCCTTAGCACCTTTATCAAGTATATTAGGCTTTAACGAAGAGGCACAGGCATTAATGATAGCCTTATACATAGCTATGGACAGCTTCGGTACAGCTTGCAACGTAACAGGCGATGGAGCTATAGCCCTTGCAGTCAATAAATTCTTTGGAAAGAAAAAAGAATCATCTGTTCTTTCTTAAGGAATACAATAGCTTGTGAGGTTTAGGATATGAAACTATATAAACAAGAGTTGCTGTCACTTCTGTCAGTCGTGATAAAGGTATAACTAATTAGTTTACAATAAGTTCACGCCAAATGTTAAAATGACAGCAAAGGGAATAAAAACTAAACTCATAGAATGTATAGTAATATCCTATTCAGCATAATAAGAAATCCTAAAAAGAAACAGCAGATGTTCTATCATTAGGCATTCTCAAAATTAAATAGTATCTTTGCAGATGACAGACTGCAATTAGCAGCACTGACACAGCAAAAAGATATAGAACTAAATATCCGTAAAATCATGGAAATAGTAGAAAGATTTATCAACTACACCAAGTTTGACACACAGTCGGCTGAAGATTCAGAGACAGTGCCAAGTACACCGAAGCAACTTATCTTTGCGAAATATCTCAAGGAGGAACTTGAGCGTGAAGGATTGAAAGATGTAGAAATGGACGAGATGGGCTATATCTACGCCACTCTCCCTGCCAATACAAAGAAGAAGATTCCAACAATCGGTTTCATTTCTCACTACGACACAGCACTTGATGCCAGTGGCGCTAATATCAAAGCACGTGTTGTAGAGAACTATGACGGTGGTGACATACAACTTAACCCTAACATGGTCAGCTCTCCACGCATGTTCCCTGAGCTTTTAGAGCATAAGGGAGAAGATCTCATCGTAACAGACGGTACAACCTTATTGGGTGCCGATGATAAAGCAGGTATTGCAGAGATTGTACAAGCGATGTGCTTCCTCCGCGACCATGACGAGATTGAGCATGGCGACATCCGTATTGCTTTCAACCCAGACGAAGAGATTGGTATGGGTGCACATCACTTTGATGTAGAGAAGTTTGGTTGCGAATGGGGCTATACCATTGATGGTGGCGACCTCGGTGAGCTTGAATATGAGAACTTCAATGCTGCTGGTGCTAAAGTGTTTATCCATGGCGTAAGCGTTCATACAGGTTATGCTAAGGGGAAGATGGTAAACGCCAGTCGTTTAGCATGCGAGTTCAATAACATGATTCCAGAGACAGAGATTCCAGAAGAGACTGAAGGTTATCAAGGTTTCTATCACCTCATCGGTATTGAGAGTCGCTGTGAAGAAGCTAAACTCAGCTATATCATCCGTGACCACGACCGTGAGCATTTCGAAGACCGCAAGCGTTTCATGGAGAACTGCGTGAAGAAGATGAATGAGAAGTATGGTGAAGGAACTGTTGAACTGAAGATGAACGACCAATACTATAACATGAAGGAGAAGATTGATCCTAACATGCATGTTATTGAGTTAGTTCTTCAGGCTATGCAGCAGGCAAATGTTGCTCCAAAGGTACAGCCTATCCGTGGTGGTACGGACGGTGCACAGCTTTCATTCAAGGGCCTTCCTTGTCCAAACATCTTTGCAGGTGGCGTAAACTTCCATGGTCCATACGAATTTGTTTCAGTTCAGGTAATGGAGAAAGCTATGCAGGTTATCATTAACATCTGCCGACTAACGGCTGAGTTTAATGATTAACTACAGAAAATCAATTAGTTAAAGATATCGTACCGGAGTTAAACCAACACTTTTATGAACTATATATTTATGTTGGTTTAACTCCTTTTCTTTTAACTATGAGATTTTCAACTATAACCCATCTCTCCCACAAACAACACATACAAGATTACTCATAAATAAGGTATTGGTTTAACATCCAACTACCCCACTAACTCCTCTAACTCCATAAAATATTTATGTCAGAACTACCCGAATTGGTCCAAGACCTTGCTCTTATTCTCGTTGTAGCAGGATTTGTAACACTTATTTTCAAGAAACTCAAACAACCATTGGTATTAGGATATATTGTAGCAGGTTTTCTTGTATCACCTCACATGCCTTATACCATGAGTGTTGTCGACCAAGGCGATATACAAACATGGGCGGATATTGGTGTCATCTTCTTATTGTTCTCATTGGGATTAGACTTCTCTATTAAGAAGATTCTCAAGATGGGAGCCTCCCCCATCATCGCAGCCTGTACTATCATCTTCAGTATGATGGTCTTAGGTGTCATTGTAGGACACAGTTTCGGATGGAAAGAGATGGACTGCATCTTCCTCGGAGGTATGGTCGCAATGAGTTCCACAACCATTATATACAAAGCCTTCTCAGATATGGGACTCACACAGCAAGGCTTCGCTTCTACCGTGATGAGCGTACTTATCTTAGAGGATATCCTTGCCATTGTGATGATGGTAATGCTCAGTACCGTTGCCAGTGGTAACAGCCCTGATGGCGTACAACTTCTTGGAAGCATCATGAAGATTGGATTCTTCCTCGTTTTATGGTTTGTTGTCGGTCTTTTTGCCATTCCACTCTTCCTTCGTTCTGTCCGTAAAATCCTTAACAGTGAGACCCTGCTTATTGTGTCATTAGGCTTCTGTTGTCTTATGGCTGTTATATCAACACAGGTAGGTTTCAGTGCAGCCTTTGGTGCTTTCGTCATGGGAAGTATCTTAGCAGAGACGGTCGAGGCTGATAAAATTATCCGACTTGTAGATCCGGTAAAGAATCTCTTTGGAGCTATCTTCTTCGTCTCTGTTGGTATGTTGGTAAAGCCTGATGTTATTGTACAATATGCTATACCAATCCTCTTACTTGTTATAACAATCCTCGTCGGACAGGCGCTGTTTGGAACCTTAGGCTATCTTCTCGGTGGACAGACCCTCAAGAATGCTATGCGCTGTGGATTCTCAATGGCACAAGTTGGCGAGTTTGCCTTTATTATTGCAACATTAGGAAAGTCCTTAGGTGTTATCAGCGAATTCCTTTATCCGGTTGTCGTAGCCGTATCAGTTATCACAACCTTCCTCACTCCGTATATGATTCGTGCGGCAGAACCATGCTATAATGTCCTCGTTAAGCATCTTCCAAAACGATGGGTGCGTCGTCTTACCCATATCCAAACAAACAATGCTGGAGAGAGTGCGTCGACTAATAATCTATGGAAGGTCCTAATGAAGAAGATGATTTTCAATACCCTTATTTATGGTATCCTCTCTGCAGCTGTCATCGCAATCATGTTCTCTGCTGCCCTACCTATCTGTAGAAACTTATCTATAAAATGGACGGGCAGTCACTGGATTGGAAATGCTGTATGTGGATTCCTTACAATCCTCTTCATCGCACCATTCCTACGTTCTATTGTAATGAAGCAGAATCATTCAGAAGCGTTCAAAGCACTATGGACAGACCGTCGTATAAATCGTCTACCCCTCACTGCAACCATCCTTGCACGTGTACTTATTGCACTCAGTTTCATCTTCTACATATGTAACTATCTCACACGCTTTAAGAATGCATTGATGATTGCTGTTGCGGTGGGCTTATTGATATTGATGCTTCTCTCTCGTTGGCTTAAGAAAAGAAGTATTACTTTGGAACGTCTGTTTATTCAGAACCTTCAAAGCCGTGACATCGAAGCACAAAAACAAGGAAAGAAGAAACCACTATTTGCCAATCACCTGATTGATCGTGATATTCATATCGCCAATCTTGAACTGCCTGACGACTCGCTATGGGCTGGTAAGACTTTGTATAGTTTGAAGCTCCGAAATCGCTTTGGTGTGCATATCAGTAGTATTCTTCGTGGCTCCAAGCATATCAATATTCCGAATGGCGGCACGATTCTCTTCCCTGGCGACAAGCTGCAAGCCATTGGTAATGATGAGCAGCTAACAAAACTTTCGAAAGCAATGAAGGCTGAACTACAGCCAACGATTACAGACATAGAGAAACATGAAATGAAACTCCGCAGTTTCACTATCTCTAAAACAAGTCCTTTCATTGGAAAGACCCTTAAAGACAGCGGTATTCGTGATGAATACAACTGTATGGTTGTGGGTGTTGATGAAGGACAAAAGAACCTCACACTCATCACTCCTTCCCGCAGCCTGCAGGCAGGCGACGTTCTATGGGTAGTAGGTGAAGAAAAAGACTTAGAACGTATCCTTGCATTAGGATAAAGCCCTTCAGGCTTATTAGCCCTCATTACTGGATTAAGTAATTGGACTAATAAGCCTGAATTTCATAGAGACAAAAACTGGATTAATGTTTTTTTATTAACTTTGCAATTGATAAAAGAATGACTATTTATAAATTTTAATTATATTGTATATGAAGAGAATCTACTTATTACTTATTACCCTCATTGTGTTTGGTCAGACCATCAGTGCACAGAACGACAGGAAGTTATTAAAGATAACCGATGACAATTCTTACTTTGAATTAAAGTATGATGAAAAAGGAAGAATTATAGAGTCTGTTGAATATATTGCTGACGACGACTTAAAACGTAGTAGCAAGTATACTTATAGTAATGACAAAGTAGTTCAAACTTTCTATGAGAATGAAAATATCAAAAATAAAAATATCCGAACAACTGTTCTCCAGAATAATAGAGTTGTTTCAGAAAAGATAAACTTAATTCCATATGAAGGAGAGCCTGAATATTGGGCAGACTATAACTATACATATAATACAGCTGAGGAACTGACAAAGATTGTAATAACAAACAATGAACGTACCGGAACAGAGTATAAATTGACATGGACCGACGGAGATATTACACTCGTAGAGCATTTTCGGGATAACAAAAAAGTAGGACAGGTAGCTTATGAATACAACAAAAGCATTACCAACAAATATCTTTCTCTATTTGTTAATCCAATTACCTCAATTGCCGATTATGAAGGTATCGCACCATACGGACAACTCTTTGCAGGATACTTTGGGAAAGTTTTCCAACATCCAGTGGCTGCTGTGCGCTATACGGTGATAGATAAACACTATTTTGGTTGGTCAAGTGATGATGATTTCACTATTACGTATAACCAGAATGCAAGTGGTATTGTAGAAAATATCAAACAATCAGGGGAAGATGGAGTGACAGCAACGCTTATTTGGGAAGACACTCCAATGGGTATTAGCGTTTATAAGCAGCAGAAGGAAGGCACAAAAACGATTTATGACCTATCTGGTAAACGTCTTGAAAATTTGCAACATGGTGTGAATATTATCAAAGAAACGAATGGCAAGACACATAAGGTTATTGTAAGATAATATTCTACTGTTTATCAAAGAAATAGCCTAATAAAAGGAGGAGCTGCATAAGTTTCTCCTTTTATTAGTATTTTTAATATATAATCTGACGTTTCCTCGCATAATTAGAGTATCTTTGCATTGTCATTCGATGTTTATACAGATGAAACGTAATAAATTAACAGCTCTGATAGCATTAATAGGTATTGTAGCTTTCACATCTTGTGAGGATGTGAAGCGTCCGACTCCTGTCAGAGAACGTATCAATGTAACTCCTCCATCCAGAGAGGCAGAGGCGATAAGTCAGCTGACAGCATCTATAGATGAGATTTCAGCTAACCTTGACGCCATCTCTTCTCAAGAGGCAATGCTCTGTAAGACTACAGAGCACGCAAATAAGAAGTCGAAGATTATTCAGCAGATCAGGGGGCTCGGTGCACTACTCACAGAGAAGCAGAACCAGATTGACAAACTTCTAAACGAAAAGGTTAAGAAAGTGGATGCTCCAGCAGCATCTAATCCTACAATAGATAATCTTTACAAGGTAATAGAGTTCCTTTCATCACAGTTGAAGGAGAAAGGGGATCGTGTAACCCAATTAGAGCAGGTTGCAAGTCGTAAGGATGTCACTGTAGACCAGCTTAAATACATCGTTATGAACCAAACTAACAGCGTTGATGCAATGCGTTACAGGTTCAACATGGCAGCTTTGGAGCGCGAATATGCTCAACTGAAAGCTAAGGAGAAGCAAAGAATTAAAGAAGATAAGGAGTCAGACAAAGTCTACTATATCATTGCTAACAAAGAGACTCTGAAGGAGAAAGGTCTTTTGAAGACATCACTTTTCTCTAAGAAAGTGGATAATAACAATGTAACAAAAGATCTGTTTACAGAGGCTAACAGCAAAGATCTGAAGACACTGACGATAAACTCATCGAGTCCAAAGCTCTTATCTCAGAACCCAGAAGGTAGTTATACACTCACGGAGAACGAGGACAGAACAACAACACTCACCATTACCGATGCAGAGAAGTTTTGGAACGTATCGCGTTACTTGATTATTCAAGAGTAATACTACTTTGAAATAGAAAGAAAATAAATTAGGCTGCAAAGGTTGTGAAAATCGAATAATTTTCTTATCTTTGCAGCCTAAAACTTATGCGTAGCGTGAAAATAAAGGAAGTAATTGATGCCCTTGAACGATTCGCGCCTTTGCCCTTGCAGGAAAGCTATGATAATGCTGGCCTACAAGTTGGATTGACAGAGGCGGAAGTATCAGGGGCTTTATTGTGTCTTGACGTGACTGAGAAGGTGGTAGACGAAGCTATCCGTCGGGGGTGTAACTTGATTGTTGCACACCATCCACTCATCTTCCGTAAATTAGCACAAGTGACAGATGCCAACTATGTGCAGCGCACAGTGATAAAGGCTATTAAGAACGATATCGTCATCGCTGCTATGCACACAAACTTAGACTCAGCTGTGGGCGGTGTCAACTACAAGATAGCAGAGAAGTTAGGACTTAAGAACCTACGCTTCTTCGGTCGAAGCAAGCAGGTTGTGAATCCACAGACCAGCGAATCCGTAACAGGCGGCGATGGTGTCATCGGCGAGTTTGAGGAGCCTTTAGCAGCAGACGATTTGATACTGTTATTGAAGAAGAAGTTTGATGCAGAGTGTGTTCAAACCAATGAGTTACTTCGTCGTGAGATTCGTACTATTGCTCTCTGCGGAGGTTCGGGTTCATTCCTCTTGCAAGATGCTATTGCAGCAGGCGCAGATACCTTCATGACAGGAGAGATGAGCTATCATGAGTTCTTTGGTCATGAGCAAGAGATACAGATATGTGTTATCGGACATTATCAGAGTGAACAGTTCACCACTGAGGTGTTACGTGACGTTATCGAACGAGAATGCCCAAGCGTAAAATGCTACTTGTCTGAGATTAACACGAATCCTATAGGGTATTTTTAGTGGACGAGTTGACAAGTTGGACAAGTAAACAAGTTAATTGCTAAGAAGTTGGACGAATGGAGTCTGTGGTGTTGTCTTAACTCCTCTCACTCCTAAACTCCTAAAACAATAGTAATCATAATTATGAATTTTGAATTCTGAATTTTGAATTAAACAAACATAAGAACTATGGCAAAGAAAGATCCAAAAGAGTTACCAGTAGAGGAGAAGTTGAAAGCCCTTTTCCAGTTACAGACGACCCTGTCAGGAATCGACGAGAAGCGTGCATTGCGTGGTGAGTTACCACTTGAGGTACGCGACTTGGAAGATGAGTTGGAAGGTCTGCACATTCGTATTGAGAAGATTGAGCAGGACATTAAGGATTATCAGAATGCTATTACCCAGAAGAAGGGTAACATCGTTGACGCTCAAGCAAGTTTGGAGCGTTACAACAAGCAGTTGGACTCTGTTGCAAACAACCGTGAGTACGACACATTGACAAAGGAAATCGAGTTCCAGACACTTGAGATTGAGCTTTGCAATAAGAAGATTAAAGAGGCTCAGATTAAGGTTGAAGAGAAGCGTAAGGACTTGGAAGCCAACCGTGCATTGCTCGAGGATCGTCAGCACGCCTTAGAAGAGAAGCGTAACGAGCTCGACGAGATTATGCAGGAGACACGTGAGGAGGAAGGTTTGCTCAAAGAGAAGGCCGCAGAGCTTGAGACTAAGATTGAACCAGGATTGCTCCGTAGCTTCAAGCGTATTCGTCGTGGTGCCCGTAACGGTTTGGGTATTGTTTACGTACAGCGTGATGCTTGTGGTGGTTGTTTCAATAAGATTCCACCTCAGCGCCAGTTGGATGTAAAGATGCACAAAAAGATTATCGTTTGTGAGTACTGTGGTCGTATTCTTATCGACCCAGAGTTGGCTGGTGTAAAGGTTGACAAGACCGAGGAGAAACCAAAGAAGCGTAGAGCTACTCGCAAGAAGAAGGAAGAGGAGGGAGAGTAATTAACCCCCTTTATTCTCATTGAGGAATAAGCTCTTTCAACTTTGAAAGATAAAAAGAATAGCCTCAATACATTTGAAATGCAAATAAAGCATTCTTATGTATTGAGGCTACTTTTTATTATCTCGCTATTAATACTATTCAACGAAACACGAATAATATCGTCTTCCTAACAGAAACTAACCAATAATAGCACACTCGTTAACGGCATATAGCAAGGCTTTAAGTGGTCAACACAATATGTGCGGAGCATCAGCACCAATAGTGCTTACCATGAGCACAATATGTGCGGAGCGTTAACACATCGTTTAATGACGTAAAAGAAAAGTCTGCTTCACCTTATTATATATAGCAAGTCAAGGGTGATTAACTTACACAGACATGTTAAGCCAATAGTGATAAGTCAGAGCCTTACTTCACATAGAAGATGCGATTTGCCTTACGTGGTGCAGTCTTACCCTCCTTTGCAGCATAACCAAGAATACAGAAGCCGATACCTTCATAATCGCCTTCTATACCCCACTCTTTCAGCATCTGCTTACCGTCTTCACGCTCAAAAGTTTGCTTGGCACGATTAATCCAACAGCTGCCCAAGCCTAAAGCATGAGCAGCGTTCATAAGATTGCCCATCATCAACGCACCATCATAGACATGATTAGGACTACTCTTATCCGCTAACACAGCAAGGACAACGGGTGCACCATAAAAAGGGTCGCTCGTTACGCCCATTATCTCAGCATTTATCACAGACAAACGGTCGCGCACTTCCTTATTAGTTACTTCGACAATGATAGCAGTCTGCATATTCTTTCCACTTGCAGCGTAAAGACCAGCCTCCATTACCTTATCTATCAAGTCCTGTTCAGGCATACGCTCTTCATAAGCACGTACGCTACGACGTGTTAACAATGCTTCTAACGCTTCCATAACAATTCTTTTTTATAATTCATTCACCGCCTTAGCCAACTGTTCCAACGCCTGACGTAGAATAGAACGCGGTGTACCAACATTCAAACGCATAAAGCCTTCTCCACCAGGTCCAAACATTCTACCATCGTTCAACGCAAGATGAGCCTTATCAATAAAGAGATTCAATAGCTCTTTATGCTTCAATCCCAATCCACGACAATCCAACCAAACAAGGAAACTTGCCTGCGGACGGAGTGGACGAATACCAGGAATATGCTCACGACAGAAGTCTTCTACAAAGCGAACATTCTCTTCTACATATGCCAACATCTGTTTGCGCCACTCTTCTCCCTTCCGATAAGCAGCTATCGTGGCTATTGGTGCAAAGAGTGTAGGCTCATCTAATTCGTTAGCCTTCAACCAACCATAGAAGCGATTACGCAGTTCTTCGTTTGGAACGATAGCAAATGAACTGACAATACCTGCCATATTGAATGTCTTTGTTGGTGCTGCAAAGGTAATACTGATTTGTGCTGCACGCTCTGACACACTGGCAAACGGAATATGACGATTACCAAAAAGTGCCATATCACTGTGAATCTCGTCGCTGACAACGATAATATTATGCTCGTAACAGAAGTCTGCCAAGCGACGTAATGTATCTTCTGACCAACACAATCCTGCAGGGTTATGAGGATTGGAGAGTACCAGTACACGGCATTTATCATCGCAAACCTCTGCAAGATTATCAAAGTCCATGTCATAATATCCGTCCTCACGGAGACGAAGCGGATTGAAGACTACCTTACGATGATTAGCCTCTGGCGTCAAACGGAATGGATGATAGACAGGTGGTTGTATAATAACCTTTTCGTCAAGTTCCGTAAATACATTCACCACAAAGCCGATACCCCTAACAATACCAGGAATAAAACTCAACCACTCTGGCTTTACTTCCCAATCATGATGAGTACGTATCCAGTCGATGATAGCAGGACGATAGTCAGCTGGTTCGACTGTATAGCCAAAGATAGGATGAGAAAGACGATCCTTGAGAGCCTCCACAACAAAGTCAGGGCAAGCAAAATCCATATCAGCTACCCACAGAGGCAGTAGGTCATTACGTCCCCAACGTGGAAGAAGTGCCTCATGCTTCAAGTCACCACTTCCCGAACGATCGATTATCTCGTCAAAATTATAAGTCTTCATCATGCTTCCAAAGCTTGCTTAATATCATCGAATAGGTCATCAACACTTTCCAAACCAATACTGAGACGTATGGTAGTGTCTTGCACATCCATTGCTGCACGTTCCTCAGCAGTGAAAAGTCCGAAGATAGTACTTGCTGGGTGGATAGCCAAGGTACGATTATCAAAGAGGTTAGTTGCCCGATGAATGAGTTTCAAGTTATCGAGCATTCTGAAGCAAGCCTCTTGACTCTCTAAGTCTATTGTGACCATTGCTCCAGCAGTTTCACCATACTGACTCACAGCCAACTGATGATATGGATTATCCTCCAAGCCCACATAATTCACCTTACTGATTGGTTTAAGTGTACGCAGTCTCTGTGCTAACTCCAAAGCATTACCTGCTTGAGCGCAATAGCGTACGTCCAAAGTCTCTAAGCCCAACGTCTGCATATAGGCAACCTGTGGTGTCATATAAGCTCCAAGGTTAAAGAGCATCTCATTCAAGAGGCGCTTACCAATAGAAGGGAACGTACCATAATCAATAACAAGACCACCCAAAGAAGTTGCACCACCACTGATATACTTTGTACTTGAAACGACCTCTAAGTCAATGCCCAAGTCCTTTGCAGAGAACTGTGTGAAAGGAATAAGCGTAGTATCAGCAATGACAGGGATGCCATGCTGGTGTGCAATTTCAGCCAAGGCACGTACATCAACCACCTCAAGCTGGGGATTTGTCATTATTTCAAGGAACAAACAGCACGTGTTATCATCTACCAATCGTTCTACAGCCTCAACATCTGTAAGGTCACAAAGTCTTGCCTCAACCCCCAATCTGCTCAGTGTAGATGTGAGCAAAGAATAAGTATTACCAAAGAGATGACGTGACGTGATAACATTCTTACCCTGTTCAACAACAGAAAAAAGCGTATTACTGATAGCAGCCATACCCGAGTTGAGAGCAATAACATTCTCAGCACCAGTCAAAGCCTTAACACGCTGTTCGAGATTAGTCACTGTTGGGTTCTCCACACGTGAATAATCAGGCGCATCAATACGTCCACAAAAGGCATCAGCCATCACTTTCGCATTATCAAACTCAAAAGCAACCGCATTATAGATGGGCATACTTAACGCATCGTATGCATCTCTACGCTTATAAGGCTGATGAATAGCCTGTGTCTGTTTCTTCATATCTTTCAAACGTTTGTGTTGTTTTAAAAGCATTTATAAATCAAGGACGGACGGCAAAACCGTCCGTCATCTGAAATGTATTTAATCTTATTAATACCACTGTACGGCATTAGTGATACCGCTTCGCTTATCATATTTCAACGCATCTGTCAGCGTTGCTGCATTACAACGGAAGGTAAAGTTGTAAGATGTATATGGTGCTAAAACTACAGAAGCACTCATATTGAAGCAGTGGAGGTCACGTGACAGACTCGCTGTTGTCATACTCATCGCATGGTTTTCAAAGTCATAACCACTTGAGAAGTTAATGTTCCAACCATCACTGATACGAATATTACCAGAGAAGTTCAACGTCTGTGTGAACTTATAAGGGTAACGCATCGTCTTAGTATTGAACCTACCCGCTGTATTCTCACGCATCGTAATACCATAACCGATTGTCAATGACCATGGCATATTGAAACTCATGTAACCATCGTCATCCGTCTCAGCAATATTACCACGCTTCTTCTTAGCAGCATATTTCCCCTTTTCAAGGTCGTCATCCATGTTTGATTCGATGTTGGTATCTGGGCCATCGCTATCTACTGACACCTTATCATCATCTTTATCATCCTTACGTCCGAACCACTTCTTCAACTTCTCTGGATTCAAAGTGAATGAGAAGTTCTGCGACATACCTTGAAAACGAGGTAAACGACCATATCCCCACTCTGTATGATTACCTACGTAAGGCTTACCATTAGCATCAAGTTCGTAAGCATAAGTAGCAAACTGTGCATTCATTGAGAAGGTATAATTCTTCCACCACTTCAAACGTAGACGCATACTAAGGTCACTCCAACGATGATAGTCTGCTGCAGCATTGTAAGACATACTTGCTCCTAACTCATCAATGATACTTATCTTCTTATAACCAGTAGTATCCTTATCGCTCTTAATCTTCATTTCGATGTTATTGCTAACATCCCAACTGATCATCTCAGTCTTGTACTTACCCGGCACACTATAAAGCTCATCTTGATAAGGTGAGTATTCAACAAGTTTCACGTTACCACTTGCATCTGTATACTGATAGCTATCATAGTAGCCATAACGGCGTGCACCGAAGTTTGGTGAGTAAGAGAAAGAAACCTGTGGAGTGATGACATGGCGGATAGCCTGTATCTTATCGCCAAATAATTTTCTATTAGGCACCCAGAAACCATATAATTTCGTGCTGGCACCCACACTCATACTCCAGTTGTAAACATTATGGAAACCATAGGTAGTATCTCTTACCACCTCTTTCTGAAGAGTATTATCCCATCCACGTGTCACCTTCTTAGAATACATACGATCCGTAAAATTGAAAGATGGCGTCACATTGATATAATTAAACAAGGTGAAGTTTGCCTGTACTGGGATTGTATGTTGGAAAGCATTCTTCCAGTCTTTAATCAGATTAGAGTGTAAGAGTTTATCTTCCTTCGTTGAGATAGAATTAGCCAACTGGCCCGTATAGCTCATCGAAATCTTCTCATACCAACGTTCCTTACCCACAAGATGCTTACGCTTGAAAGGATAGAATCGGCTCAAACTAATGTTCAAGTCTGGCAGTGTTATCTGAATAGAAGAGTCACGCATATTCTGCGAAAGGTTAGTTGTTGCACTCAAAGAGAGTCCAATACTTGAGAAACCTGTACTCCAGCTAACAGAAGAAGTTCTCGTAGACTGTGTGAGTGTCTGCGGATTATACATACTATTGAGGTTGTTACGCTCATAGCTTGATGTCGCAAAGTTCACACTTGCCGCCAAAGAACTATAAGGATTCGCCTTTGGATCTTGGCGGTGATTCCACTGAATCTTAAAGCTTTCCTGCTCAGCAAAGTCTGGTAATCCCTTGTCACCCGTCTTTGAATCCTGATAACTAAAGAGGAATGAGCCTGAATATCTGTAACGCTTGCGGTAGTTGCTGGCTGCAGACACACCCCAAGAACCCTTAGTATAGATTTCTCCTAAGAGTTTTAAGTCCCACTTATCACTAATTGCAAAGTAGTAGCCACCATCACGAAGATAGAAACCACGGTCGCTTTCATCACCATAACTTGGCATAATGAAACCGCTCGAATACTTCTTAGAGAATGGGAAGAAACCGTATGGAATTGCCAATGGTAAAGGAACGTCCGCCACTACGAGATAAGCTGGTCCAAAAACAACATCCTTACCTGGACGAACCTTTGCACGAGAAAGAGCAATGTAAAAGTCAGGATGAGGCTTATCACAAGTAGTGTAACGACCATGTTGCAAGTAAATAGAACCCGTAGAGTCACGTTTTCCAACTTCTCCACTCAAGAAACCATCTTGCTGTTCGGTGTAAACACCCTTAATCAAGCCTTTCTTTGACTTAAAGTTGAAAGCCATTGTGTCACTCTTATATTCATCTTTACCCATAGTAAAGACAGGCTTTCCCTTGATTCCACCCTCTGCTATAGAATCGACTGTACCTGTTGCACGCACAGTACTTTTATCAAGATTCATATGTACCTTGTCACTCGTAAGCTTCATATTCTCATAATCAACCTTCGAGTTACCATACAGATACGCTGTACCCGACTCCGCATCATAAACGAGAGAGTCCTCTGCAGAATACTTAACAGGTGCATCAATTCCATTCGAACGTGCACGCATCATGCTATCGGCACGAATAGAATCGTCTATAGCTTTATTATGATGATAGATAGCCAACTGAAGAGAATCCATCTTCGTGGTATCTGGGATATTCTTATCGACTGCCTTACTCTCCTTTGGACTTTGTCCTTTCAGTAGCGTATCAACCACAACAGCACTTGCCTTAGTCTTCTTGGTTTTCTTACCTTGAGGCACAGGCATGTTGACACTTGCCATTGCAAAAACAACAACAAAGGATAATAGGAATATAATGCTCTTATTTCTCATTGCCTAAATAACGTACAAAAATACTGAAATAATGCCGAATAGAACTACCATTACGCTATTTTAACTTTTATAATAATGTACGTATATGCTTGCTGAAAATATTAAATTCTTCTTTTGCCGTCCAATAGAACCTGAATAGTATACCCTCAATACAGAATGTCATTGATAATTACAGCGCCCTAAAATACTTAGAAACGCAGCACTTTTATCTCCCAATAAGATTAGTGTTTACCATCAGCACGACATGTGCGAAGTATCAGCACCATATGTGCGGAGCATCAGCACCAAGCGTGCGAAGCAACAACACAACAACTTAAAGCCGACTGTAACCCACTTTTAAGCCTTTCTTTTCCTGCTAAAAGAATACAAAATTCTTATTTATCTGCAAGATATTGATGAGCAATATTAGCCGTAACAGGACAGACGTAGAGTTACTTAATCCAAGCACAAACCTAATGTATCGATAAGTTTCTTAACAGGATGATTCGTTTCCAAAAGTTTACTCAAAGACTCACGAGGTGTAAGCATAGGTTTGATTTCCTCATGCTTAGCAAGACGAATCTCTACTTCAATCTGCCCATTACGCAATTCCTTTGCCAAAGTAGCACGAATACGCGACTTGATAGCAAGCATTTCGTTGAGCTGAATATTATTACCAGCAAGTACCAAGATTGCTGGATACTCTGAAATAGTAGGCGTGATATTCTTCATGCGTTGCGACAAAGCTTGCATACGCTCTGGCATTCGTGAACACATAGCACGCCAACTCACAACAAGGTCTTGCTGTGTAAAGCCTTCATGCTCATCCTTATTAGTTATTTCAACTTCCTCATCCTGCTTTTTCTTCTTATCGGTCTTGAGTAGATTGTCAAATGACATCGTCAATGAACCGAGATTAACAGAATTCGGAATACCAGAAGATACATTCACCTTAGGGCGTACACCAGACGTTTCTGTGATGGGTTTCTTTGGTGAAGACACGACCTCTACAGACACTATGTCGCTATCATTAGAACCACGAGCAGCAGCATCACGCTTTAGGCTCCCGACCACCTGCGGAGTCGGTTTCTGTTGAGCCTTCAGAACAAGATTCTTGAACAGGGATTTTAATCGCTTAGGGCTGCGCCCCGAGGCAGGGACATCATCATCCTTCTGCGTAATTTGCGCTACTTGAATGAGCGTCAGTTCCACCAACAAACGTTTATTAGAACTCTGACGATATTCCACATCACAACGATTCATAATCTGCAAAGCCGTATAAAGGAAGTTGACAGGGCATTTTTGTGCCTGCAACTGATAGCGATTACGCAGTTGTTCGCTTACTTCAAGCAAAGGAAGTGTTTGCGCATCCTTTGCCATCAACACGTTACGAACATGAGATGCCAAGCCATTCACAAGGTGTCCTCCATCAAATCCCTTATTGATAACGCTGTTCAAGAGAACCATTATCTCACTCACTTTATTCTCTAAAGCAAGGTCGATGATATTAAAATAATTCTCCGCATCGAGTACATTCAAGTCCTCAATCACCTTCTGATAAGTGATATTTCCTTGTGAGAAACTTGCAGCCTGATCGAATATTGAGAGTGCGTCACGCATTCCGCCATCCGCTTTCTCAGCAATAACGTTCAGAGCCTCTTCGTCAAATTGAATGTTCTCCTTCTCAGCAACACGCTTAAGATGGTTGATGATATTAGGAACCGTCATACGCTCGAAGTCGTAAATCTGACAGCGAGAGAGAATCGTTGGGAGAATCTTATGTTTTTCTGTTGTTGCAAGGATGAAGATAACGTGTGCAGGCGGTTCCTCCAAAGTCTTTAGAAAAGCATTGAAGGCAGCTGTAGAGAGCATATGAACCTCATCAATGATAAAGACCTTATAACGACCAACCTGTGGCGGAATACGCGTCTGATCCATCAATGACTTGATGTTCTCAACAGAGTTATTGCTGGCAGCATCTAATTCGAAGATATTATAGCTTCTTCCTTCTCCAAACGCCTTACAACTCTCACACTCGTTACAAGCCTCACCATCAGCTGTTGGATGTTCACAGTTGATAGCCTTCGCAAAAATTCGAGCACAAGTAGTCTTGCCCACTCCTCGTGGACCGCAGAAAAGGTAGGCATGAGCCAGCTTACCACTCTTCACAGCATTCTTCAGCGTAGTAGTCAACGCCTGTTGTCCAACAACGGAATCAAAGGACATTGGACGATACTTTCGCGCCGAAACAATATATTCATCCATAATTTCAAAATCTAATTGTATATGCAAAGGTAATAAAAGTTAAGAAAAGAGGAGGAAGGAGGAAAGAATTAAATTGTTAATTTGCTAAAAATATGTATGTTTCATGCTCCGATATGCAATCTTTTCCTTACTTTTGCAAAAAAGAATGTAAAGAAGTGAGTAAGATTACCGGACATATTTACAATTTTTTCAGCCGATTTAAGTTTCATATCGTCATCATCTTGGGCGTACTCATTGTAGGCGTTTTAGATGAGAACAGTTTTATGAAACGTATAGAGTATGCTTATCAGATTGACGACTTAAAAACTGAAATCCGAAAGTATGACAGCCAATATCAGCATGACATGCAACAGCTTAAGGAACTAAAGACAGACCCAAAGGCTATTGCACGCGTTGCCCGAGAGCGTTACTTCATGAAGGCTGACAACGAAGATATCTTCGTGTTGAGCGATGATGAGCATCAAACTGAAAACACAGCTAAAAATGAGACAACTGAATAAACTCGAATCAATTATTTACCTTTTGGGAGGAATCATAATGGTTATAGGTGCAGGCTTGTACGCTTTCCTTTTGATTCAACCATTAGCCTGTTGGCTAATGCTTGCTGGTGCTGTTGCTTTTTCTCTTATGCAGTCACGTCAGCGATACCTTGGAACATCTCTTTCAATTCGTCGTTTACGTAAGATTATGTCACTTGCAGGATGGGGATTCATTCTTGCAGGATTCTTTATGGTAGAAGACTCCTACCATTTTCTTCGTCCTGTTTTTGCAGGTTCATTAGATAGCTATAGTAGCTATGTAAGTATTTTCCATCACAATTGGGTTATACTCCTACTTATTTCTGCTATCATAGAGATGTATACTACTCATCGTATCAGCTACGAACTAAAGAAAGAAAGCGAAAGTCCAAGTACCTAAAAAAAGCTAAAAGCTTAGAGATAGTTTTAATTTGAATAAAAAAGTTTCTCGGCTTCAATTATAGAATGTAATTTTGTCTGAGAAGAAACAGAACCAGTTTAATTATCTATGAATAAAATTCTTTACGCACTTCTAACACTTATCGTGTTTACGTCATGTGCCAACTCATTCAATATACAGGGAACATCCAACGTATCAAGCTTGGATGGAAGGAAGTTATACCTAAAAACAGACCAAGCTGACTCACTGATTAACTTAGATTCATGTGACGTCGTTCATGGTCAGTTTGCTTTCCATGGTACCGTCGACTCTACTAAGGTCGCCCAGATATTCATGGATGATATCAACTTACAGTTCCCAGTAGTTATTGAAAAGGGAGATATTGCAGTTAAACTGGACAACACACAACAACGTGTCAGTGGCACACCGCTGAATGACAAGCTAAATGATTTCTGGACGAAGTTTACACAACTCCGCAATCAATATGCAGAAATAGATCATGAGGAAAGTGCTGCCATTATGAATGGTCATGATGAAGAAACCGTGAATGCCCAACTTATTAAGAAGGCATTGAACGTATATGACAAGGGCGACAAACTCTTTACGAAGTTCATTACAGAGAACTTCAATAACATTCTTGGTCCATGGTGTTTCCTTACACGTATCAGCTACGAGACAACACCTAATGCTTACCCTGTATGGATGAATGATTATATGTATACCAATGCGATTAATCAGTTGCCATCATGGATAGAATACATTATGTCGAAGGCTACAGATACCTTTAAGCAGAATCCTCAGATAAAAGCATTCTATACCGACTTCCTACAAGCACAAAAGGAGATGAACGGAATGGTTGACCCAGCCGGAACCAATGATGCTGCGGGAACAACTCCTAATGCTGCTGTAGCACCTCCGACTCCTGCACAGATGGCTGGAGACTCTATTCCAGAGTAAGGTATGGTCCCGACTATCGTATGTTCTAAGCTCTATGCTGACAGAAAGATTGCATGATAAGGTTCTATAGGAGTGTTTTGAACTTCGGATAAAGAGTTCATAGACAACAAACTATTTATTCTACACGAAGGTTGCTGTCACTTCCGTCACTCAGTCTTATTATTTAACCGATTGGTTTATAGAACGTTGAAGCGATATGTTAAAATGACAGCAAAAGAAAATAAAACTACTATTAGTAATATATTCCTTCTTACTTTAGTAGAATTCTCTCACTTCCTATCTCGGAAGAATCAACAAACAACCTCTAATAATAAAGAATATAATATATGAGGAGACTCATTCAAGGTGGAACTATCGTCAATGAAGGGCGAAGCTTTATTGGTTCGCTCATCATAGAGGACGATTGTATCATAGAGATTATAGAAAACAACGAAACACCCCGTGGAGAATTTGACGAAATCGTCAACGCCACGGGGTGCTTTGTACTACCTGGTGTTATTGATGATCATGTTCACTTTCGTGAGCCGGGACTAACGGAAAAGGCAGATATTGAAAGCGAAAGTCGTGCTGCTGCATATGGTGGTGTCACCTCTTATTTTGAGATGCCAAACACTAATCCACAGACAACAACAATAGAAGCTTTACAAGATAAGTGGGAACGAGCAAAGCACTCAAGTCATGTTAACTATAGCTTCTTTATTGGGGCTACAAATACAAATCAGACACTATTCCCTCAATTAGATATCCACACTATTCCTGGAATTAAACTCTTTATGGGAGCCTCAACTGGGAATATGCTTGTTGATCGACGAGAAGCATTAGAAATGACTTTCCGTACTGCCGCAGAGTTGAATCTGCCAGTGATGACGCACTGTGAGGATTCTGGTATTATCAACGAGAATATGAAAGTTGCCAAAGAACAATTTGGCGACGACCCAGATATTACACATCATTGGGAAATACGCAGTGCTGAGGCATGCTGGGTTTCCTCGCTCTTAGCTGTGGAATTGGCACGAAAGTACAAAACACAACTGCATATTGCTCATATCTCTACAGCAAAAGAATTATCATTAGCTAATCTACCTGAAGATGAAGGAAGGATTACTTTAGAAGCTGTTATTGCACATATTGCTTTCTCTAACGAAGATTATCTTACAAAGAAGGCACTTATTAAATGCAATCCTTCAGTCAAGACGGTAGCTGATAGAGATGCTATTCGTCAGGCACTCACGGATGGACGTATTACAGTCATTGGTACTGATCATGCTCCTCACCTATGGGCACAGAAGCAAGGTGGCTGCTCTAAGGCTGCATCAGGAATGCCAATGGTTCAATTCTCACTCGTCACTATGCTTGAGTTGGTTAACAAAGGTGTTCTTACAATAGAACAGATGGTTAACCTAATGTCACACGCACCGGCTCGACTTTTCCGTATTGATAAACGAGGTTTCCTACGTAAAGGCTATAAAGCCGATATTACTATCGTTGCACCAGACCAGCCGTGGACAGTGAACGAAGATTGTATTCAGAGTAAATGCAAGTGGAGTCCAATGATGGGACACACCTATCAATGGCGTGTCTTACACACTTTCTGTAATGGAAACCACCTGTTAAATAAGGAAGAGTTTGATAACACCATACATGGTGAAAGGATTACTTTTCGAAATGATAACTAAGTCATAATGATCGAAAATAAAGTAGATAACAAAAATAAGATAATAACATACAATATCAGCGAAATAGTTCCTTATATCAACTGGGCATACTTCTTTTATGCTTGGTCAATGAATGGTAAGGCTAAAGATGCACAACAGGAACTGCGTTCAGAAGCTGAGAAATTATTGGCTGACATGGAAGGGAGATATCACACACGTGCTGTCTTTGCACTATGTGAAGCCAATAGTGAAGGCGATGATATCATTATCAATGGCACACGTGTTCCAATGTTGCGCCAGCAGAAAGTTATTCCAGGCAAACCAAACCTCTGTTTGGCAGATTTCATACGCCCAGCCTCTTCAGGCATAAAAGATACAATTGGACTCTTTGCTACTTCTGTTGATGCTGCATTTACAAGCAACAATGAGGGAGATCCCTACCAACGTATGCTTTCGCAGACCTTAGCTGACCGATTAGCTGAGGCTACAGCTGAGAAGTTTCACGAGGATGTACGCAAGAGATATTGGGGGTATGCAACTGATGAGCAACTGACTATAAAAGATCTTCTTGCAGAGAGATATCAAGGCATACGTCCAGCTGTGGGCTATCCATCCATCCCTGACACAAGTATGAATTTTCTTTTGTACGAACTATTGGATATGAGGGGGATTGGTATCAACCTTACAGAAAGTGGAATGATGGTACCGCATGCCAGCGTATCGGGCTTTATGTTTGCACATCCTCAAAGCCGATATTTCGACTTAGGAAAGATTGATGACGAACAATTAGAAGATTATGCACATCGTCGTAATAAGCCTATTGAAGAGCTAAGGAAATATCTTGCTTCTACCCTATTGAAGAAATGATAGCCAGAATCGTTATATATCTTATATTAATAATTGTGCTGTCTGACCTCTATATAGACATGCACTATTTCCGCAAACGTTACCCCATCGCTTGGTGGCAACGCCTATTATGGTGGTTACCTTCTATCGGTATGGTCATCTATACCTGTGCTATGGCTTCCATACGTGACTTTGCGCCTAACAACCTCACTTGGCTGAATACATATATATTCCTTCTCGGTTTACTTGTGGGTCCTAAGGCTATCTTCGCACTCATCTCCTTCTTGGGTTCAATCATCCGGAAATATATCATCCGCACAAATCGAAACTGGGGACATTATTTAGGTATACTCCTTGCTTGTTTTGCCGTTGGATCATTTATATACGGGCTCACATATGGGGTTTCTAACATACAAGTAAAACATGTAGACCTCTATTTCAAGGATTTACCGAAGTCATTTGATGGCTATCGAATTGTGCATGTATCTGACTTACACCTCGGTACCTTCAATGGCTGGCGCAGTAAGATTCTGAAAGCAGAGATGGATAGCATTGAGAAGCAAAAAGCTAACCTCATTTGCTTTACTGGTGATTTGCAGAATATACGCCCTGAAGAGGTTGAGAAAATGGCTTCACTAATCTGTCAGCCTATGAAAGGGACTATCTCTGTCTTAGGAAACCATGACTATACTGAATACATCAAAGGTGATGCTAAAGAAAAGGCTGCAGAGGAAGCACGCTTGATAAAAGCAGAAGAAGAAATCTTAAAATGGACTCTTCTACGCAATCAGAATACTCGTATTACATCACCAGCAAAGGAGTCTGTCTATGTTTGTGGCACAGAAAACGACGGAAGACCACCATTCCCGAACTATTCCAACTATAGGAAAGCGATGCAAGGAGTAGAACCTAATTCGTTTGTGATTATGTTACAACATGATCCATCAGCCTGGAAACGTTCTATTGTTCCTAAAACCCCAGCACAGCTTACATTAAGCGGACATACACACGGCGGACAGATGCAAATCTTTGGATGGCGACCAACAAGTATCCGCCAACAGGAGGATTATGGACTTTATGAACAAAACGGACGCTATCTATATATTACAGCTGGATTGGGTGGACTGGTACCCTTCCGCCTCAATATGCCTAACGAAATAGCGGTGATAACATTACATGTTAAGAAATAAAATTAAAAAGGATACATCTATGAGTAATACTGCAACACAACAACAAAGGCAATCCTCAATAGCTATGCTGGTTATTACATTCTTGTATAGGATTTACATGCTATTCATCGCTTTCCCACTCTTCCTCTTTGCGTCTGTTCTAACAGCATTAACAACAACTATTGGCTGTCAAATCGGTAATGGACATTTCTGGGGATACTACCCAGGGAAATGGTGGTCGTGGTTTACCATCCGAATACTCTTTCTTCCTGTAAAGATTGAAGGACGTGAGAATCTTGATCCAAAGCAAAGCTATGTCTTTGTAAGCAATCATCAAGGTGCTTTCGATATCTTTCTAATTTACGGTTTTCTCGGTCGTAATTTCAAGTGGATGATGAAAAAAGCTATCCGTAAGATACCTTTGGTAGGATTAGCATGCGAGAAAGCACATCATATTTTTGTGGATAAGAGTGGTGCAAGTAAAATCAAAAAAACATACGACACTGCACGTGAAACCCTTCATGAAGGAATGTCTGTCGTCGTATTCCCAGAAGGTGCACGTAGTTTTACTGGTCACATGGGTAAGTTCCGTCGTGGAGCTTTCATGTTAGCTGATGAGCTTCAGCTACCAGTATGTCCACTTACCATCAATGGTTCCTTTGACGTAATGCCTCGTACTAAGGACTGGCATTTTCCTGTATGGCATAGACTGAGTCTCACCATTCACAAACCAATCTTCCCAAAAGGAAAAGGTACTGAATTCGAGAAGGAAACACTAAATGAAGCATACGATTCTGTTATGGCTGGTCTTTCTCCCGAATACCAAGGTTTCGTAGAGAACCCAGACCAATAAAAATAGACAAAAACTTGTTAGTATCATATTTTTATACTACATTTGTCCTATAAAAACAAAAATCTATGACAAGCGATAGCATTGTAATTATACCGACATACAACGAAAAGGAGAATATAGAGAAGATAATCCGAGCGGTATTCCGATTGGAGAAACTTTTTCACATTCTGGTAATTGACGATGGTAGTCCTGATGGGACAGCACAAATCGTACATAATCTGATTAAGACGGAATTCTCTGACCGCCTCTTTATCATTGAGCGTTCCGGTAAATTAGGTTTGGGTACAGCCTATATCACAGGTTTCAAGTGGGCTTTAGAACATGGCTACGAATACATTATTGAGATGGATGCTGACTTTAGCCACGACCCTAACGACCTTCCTCGCCTTTATGCTGCAACCCATGACGAAGGTTACGATGTTGCAGTTGGTTCACGTTATGTCAGTGGAGTAAACGTTGTAAATTGGCCTATCGGACGTGTATTGATGAGTTACTTTGCCAGCAAGTATGTTCGTGCAGTAACAGGTTTCCACGTGCATGATACGACTGCGGGCTTCGTATGCTATCGTCGTCGTGTTCTTGAGACAATTCCATTAGACATGATTCGTTTTAAGGGTTATGCCTTCCAAATCGAGATGAAGTACACCTCCTTCAAGATTGGTTTCAAGATTAAGGAAGTACCTGTCATCTTCGTAAATCGTCGTGAGGGAACAAGCAAGATGAGCGGTGGCATCTTCTCAGAAGCCTTCTTCGGTGTCATCCGACTCCGTATGGATGGTTGGTTCAGAAAGTATCCTAAGATAAAGAACTAAGATTTAAACCAAATAACAGTAACAGCCATAACCTTAGTGGGTTATGGCCGTTACTATTTACACAAGTGACTTTATCTTTATACAACTTAGAAACTATGGTAGTACAAATCAATTGTATAAAACATTAGAAAATAAATACAGGAGATTCAGGTTTAATTTACTTTTTACTAATTAAACTAACAAACTTGTATCTATGTTCATACAAATCTGGCATTTCATAACGTGGAATGTATATTTTTACTATGATAAGGTATTCGTGTCCCTCTTCATAGATACTATCAAATCCATCAATATGAGATACAACAGATGTTCTCATATCTTTGTCTACTATAACATAGCCTTTATTTTTCGACCTAATAGATGTACCTGGATAGAAGTAGTCTTCTTTATGTGATAATACGCTTATCGTATCTGTCTTAACATACTTGTAGTCACCATCTACATCTACGTCTTCTTTTGTACATCCCACAAAGAGAAATAACATTAAAGATGCTATAATGTATAGATATTTAATCATAATAACATGAATTTAAAGATTATTTTATCATTACTAAACTCACTTAAATGAGACTGTTATTATAGAGGACTGACTTTCTCTACTTTATTTTGACACAATCTACTCTGTTTTATTTCAGTCCATTCCTACCAACACAACCAACGTGTATGTACACCATGTTTTAATAAAAAGTAAAAGGAACATCATTCCCTGCAATAAAAGCCATTAAATAAAAGAATCTGTTACTACAGAGAACAATGTTCCTTTGTTACTATGTCTTAACACAGCTTACAGTGTGTCTTATTACAAAATTTACGCCTCCTTATCGTACTCGAGGTGGAAGTTTATGATTGTCTCAATTCCCTTCAACCAGAGATCTACTGGCATATTCTCGTTCGGAGAGTGAATAGCATTTGACTCCAAGCCGAAGCCCATGAGAACAGTCTTCACACCGAGCAACTTCTCGAAAGTAGAGATAATTGGAATACTACCACCGATACGTACTGGCAATGGGCGCTTACCGAATACAGCCTCAAAGCCACGCTCAGCAGCCTTATAAGCAGGGAAGTCAATTGGACAAACATAACCATGACCACCGTGATGCTTCTCTACGTTCACTGTGACATAATCAGGAGCAACACTGTTGAAATAATCCACTACCAACTGGCTAATCTTTGTATGATCCTGATGTGGAACAAGACGTGAAGAAAGTTTTGCGTATGCCTTTGATGGAATAACAGTCTTAGCACCATCACCTGTGTAACCACCCCAGATACCGCATACATCAAATGTTGGACGATAACCAGTGCGCTCGATTGTGCTATAACCTTCTTCTCCGAAGAGTGCCTTAACACCAAGAGACTTCTTATATTCCTCCTCATCGAAAGGAATAGATGCAACGAGTTTACGCTCCTCATCAGAAGCCTCCTCAACATCATCATAGAAACCAGGGATACGAATCTTACCATCAGGACCAGTTACATCAGCTATCAACTTACAAAGAACATTGATAGGGTTAGCCACTGCACCACCGAAAGTTCCTGAGTGAAGGTCACGGTTAGGACCAGTCACCTCAATCTGCCAGTAAGACAAACCACGCAAACCGGTTGTGATAGAAGGAGTATCAGGACCGATAAGACCAGTATCTGAAACGAGGATTACATCGCAAGCCAAGAGTTCCTTGTGTTCCTCAATGAATGGACCGAGGCTACCAGAGCCAATTTCTTCCTCACCTTCAAAGATGAACTTCATGTTATGCTTCAACAAGTCATTCTTGTTAAGATACTCGAATGCCTTTGCTTGCATGAATGACTGACCCTTATCATCATCAGCACCACGAGCCCAGATATGACCATCCTTAATAACTGGCTCAAATGGTTCGGTCTTCCAAAGTTCAAATGGCTCTGCTGGCATCACGTCATAGTGACCATAAACCAATACAGTCTTTGCATTAGGGTCAACCATTCTCTCTGCATAAACCATTGGATTACCCTTTGATGGCATCACCTCAGCTTTATCAACACCTGCCTCAAACAGCAATTCCTTCCAACGTTCAGCACAGCGTACCATGTCCTCCTTATGAGCTGGTTGTGCACTTACGCTTGGTATACGTATCAGACTGAACAACTCCTCGAGCATTCTGTCTTTATTCTCTTCTACATATTTCTTAATCATAATTCTTTATTTATTGTGATTATCTTCTTTATTATTTGAAAGTAATCAATGCTTCCATTTCATTGATAAATTTCTCAATCTGAATAAAATAAGGCATAACTTCTTCCTCCGTAGCATCATACATATCATCATAGTCACCAGATTGGCGTAACTCGTATAAACGGGAGAACAATCTCCCATAAGTTTTGTCGATAAGCCCAACAGAGATAAACTGCTGTCCTATAATATGAATAGTTCCTGCGTGTGTCTTTGCAGATAATCCTTTATCAAGGAGTAAAGCCTGTGCCATATGATAGACAGCATAATATAAACGATTCCCAACAAGGCTCCAATGACCTAAACGAGCGTTGTCACGTGCTTCTACTAACACCGCCTTTGCTTTCTCAATACGGTATGCTACAAGTGCTTTTCGTTCTTCACTTGTCAACATAACAAGATCCCCTCTGATTCAACATTGTTATGGAAAGGAGAGTGAATTCGAGTAGCCCACTCCTGCAAGGTATAGATAATAGGATGTATCATTGCATTAATTTTCCATCCAAGTTCCCAGAAAGGATAGGTGAACTTATCATGATCAGATTCCTCTATTCTATCCTTATCAAGAAGAATGAGAATATCCCAGTCTGACAGTTCACTGGCATCACCACGCGCCTGAGAGCCGAAAAGAATTATCTTTCCGTTTTCAGGTTTTAACTCCATCGCAATGCTGCTAATAGCCTTCAACACATCATTATGTCTTACTTCTTTCATCATCTGTTCGCAAATTTAAGCATGATTTATGACTTTTGCAAGTTTTTCTGTGCTTTTATTCTTGCTTACCATTGTTATACTAACAAATAATATCTTTTACATATATTGTAGTGTCAATAATTAAGTATATCAGTATATGAACATGTAGCTGACGAAAAGAACGCATCAAACGCCATCATTTACCTTCATTGCAGGAGAAAAAATAACGTTAGAAGCAAAAAAGAACTTAATAATACCGAAAATTAGTTTTCATTTATTACCTTTGCAAAAATAACAAATAAAAACTATAAAATTATGGAAGGATTATTATATTTAGTTTTAGGTGTCTTTGCAGCTTTGCAAATTATCCTTTTTTTTAAGATATGGAACATGACAGACAATGTAAGCAAACTAACAGAGCATTTCTGTCCTAATGCGCAGCAACTGGATAATGTGCAGCAACTGGATAATAAGAAAGCAATAGCCGTGGTGTCTTCAACTGGCGATTTAGTAGAAATAAACTTCTGCAAAAATGGGGTATACCAATGTTATAACCCTAAAAGTATGTTGACGGAAACATATAACAAAGATGAGTTAATTTTCAAATAAAATAACAAGGGGTAGCCGTTAAGCTATCCCTTTTCTTTATACTTTCTGTTGGATTCTCTATAAGAAGAAATCTGTGGCTTACTCAACCTCATATAATAAAAGGATAATAGAAGTAATCTATCAAAGAAACTAAATATTTGTTTTTTATAAAACATATCAAACTATAAATTATTTTCGCATAAATAATTATTTTTCTTCATGAATAAAAATATTTATTTTCATGAAAAAAAATATTTCTTTTCATGAAAATAATTCGAGAACTTGTAGTGTAAAGAAACACAATCTACTGATTATCAAAGCCCTTAACTATTATTTATAAGTCCCTTAAAAAGCGCTTATAAAAAGCAACACACAACATCTTTATCCATGAGTTAAACTCATAGTAAGAAGAGTCACTTATCCATTATATTCCTTTGGAGCGTAAATAAGGAGATTAGGGGGGCAATGGCGTACCTTCCCCATTAAAGATTATGACTGAGGATGCTCTATATCACGTAGAATCATTACGCCCTCTCCCACCGTCTTCACATCACTGACTACCATAGAACGTTTGCCATTTCGTTCTTTCAGATTACAACGGCGAGGATGATAACCTATGTAGTTGAGAACTTTATCAAAGGCAGCACTCTGATAGTAGACACTATTAGGGTTAGAAACAAACTGCATCTGCATACGTCCCTGCTTAAGAATAATCTTCTCACAGCCTAATCGCTTGCCCACACGACGGAGTGCAACAACCTGCATCAATTCTTCACCTTGACGTGGAACAGGACCGAAACGGTCTTGTAGACGCTTACGATAGGCATCGAGGTCTTCGTCTTTTTCAATATTATCAAGCTCACGATAAAGTAGCATACGCTCTGAACTACCCGGTACATAGTTATCAGGGAAGTACATTTCAAGGTCGCTCTCTACGGCACAATCATCAATGAAGTCATCACCCGTAATCTGCTTTCCTTCGTCCATCTCCTCCTCATACAAATCTTGGAACTCATCATTTTTCAGCTCCATCACCGCCTGATTGAGGATTTTCTGATAGGTTTCATATCCCAAGTCCTCCATAAATCCGCTCTGCTCAGACCCTAAGAGATTACCAGCACCACGGATATCAAGGTCCTGCATCGCAAGATTAAATCCACTACCGAGGTCGGAGAAGGTCTCCAAAGCCTCCAAACGACGACGTGCCTCTGGGTTTAATGCAGCCAAAGGAGGAGCAAGAAGATAACAGAAAGCCTTTTTATTAGAACGTCCCACACGACCACGCATCTGGTGCAGGTCGGAGAGTCCGAAACGATGAGCATCATTGATGATGATAGTATTGGCGTTGGAAATATCAATACCATTCTCAACAATCGTTGTTGAAAGCAGTACATCATAGTCATAGTTCATAAAGCCTATCACAATCTCCTCCAACTCCTCTGGTTTCATCTGTCCATGTCCGATTGCCACACGACAGTCGGGAACATACTTCCTAATCAGCTTTGCTATCTCGGGAAGATTGCTGATGCGGTCATTAACAAAGTAGACTTGTCCGTTACGGCTCATCTCGAAATTGATAGCATCTGCTATTATCTCATGTGAGAAAGAAGCTATTTCAGTCTGAATAGGGTAACGGTTGGGTGGTGGAGTACGCATAATACTCATATCACGTGCACCCATCAGTGAAAACTGTAGCGTACGTGGGATAGGCGTTGCCGACATCGTAAGGGTGTCAACATTTGTTTTTAGCTGTCTGAGTTTCTCCTTTGTCGACACACCGAATTTCTGTTCTTCATCAATGATAAGTAGTCCGAGGTCATGCCACTTCACCGACTTCCCTATCAACTTATGCGTACCAACAAGAATATCTATCTTTCCCTCTGCTAAATCCTCCAATACCTGTTTTGTTTGTTTAGCACTACGAGCACGTGAGAGGTAGTCAACACGCACAGGCATATCCTTCAATCGCTTCTTAAAGGTTTGGTAATGCTGGAAGGCTAACACGGTTGTAGGCACCAATACAGCCACCTGCTTATTATCCACTGCAGCCTTGAAAGCAGCACGGATAGCCACCTCTGTCTTGCCAAATCCCACGTCACCACAAACCAGACGATCCATCGGACGTGCGCTCTCCATATCCTGTTTGAGTTCTTGTGTAGCCTTCAACTGGTCGGGCGTATCCTCATAAAGGAACGAAGCCTCCAATTCATGCTGCATAAACGAGTCTGGAGAAAAAGCAAATCCTTTTTCACGACGTCGCTTAGCATAGAGCTTTATGAGGTCGCGAGCAATATCCTTGATACGCTTCTTCGCCTTTTCTTTCAGTCGGTCCCAAGCACCTGAACCAAGAACAGACAATCGTGGTGGTTCACCACTATCACCACGACGATACTTACTAATCTTATAAAGCGAATGAATAGATACATCCACAATATCATTATGCTGATAAACAAGACGTATCATCTCTTGATAAGAATCACCAGCAGGTACACGAACCAGACCAGCAAACTTACCTATACCAAAGTCTACATGCACTAAGAAGTCACCGGGTTCCATCTCCTGCAGCTCTTTCATCGTCAAAGCCATCTTACCTTGACGTGCCTTGTCTGACTTGAGATTGTACTTATGGAAACGGTCGAAAATCTGATGATCGGTAAAGAAACATACTTTCAGCGTACTATCTACAAAACCTTCATGCAGCGTTCGGTTGACTGGCGTGAAAGGTAAAGCTCCCATCGTCGCATCCTGACCCTCCCTTGACAGTTCAGCTACAGACAGATTCTCAGAGTCAGATGAGACATTCGTATCTGACAATGAATCGAAGATATCCCTCAAACGTACAGTCTGCTTCTCACTATCTGCAAAGATATAGAGTTTATAACCTTGCAGAAGATAGTCACGAAGCGTCTTAGACAGTAAGTCAAAGTTCTTGTGGAAGAGTGGTTGTGGTGACGTACTGAAGTTTATTGTTGCCCGTGAACCATCCTTCTTCTTTGCTTGATCAGAGGTAGAGTGATTCATACCAAACTCTATACGACGAAAATCAAGTGCATCGTTCATCCAACGTGAGGCTGGCACCAGTTGCCCTTCCTTACGGAAAGCCACTTCCAATTCGCGCTGTTCTAACTCCGTCTTACCCTCTAACTTCTCCGTCAATGCTTGATTAGTAAAGCCTTCTTGATAGATATTATCAATCGCATCACGCACATAGAGGAAGTCCTTAAATGCCAACACGGCATCTTCTGGTAAGAACTGAAGGAAAGGAACCTTCTCTTCTGACATCGTTGTCAGCTCTGGAACAATCTCAACACGTGTCAACTTCTCTGTAGACAACTGCGTCTCCACTTCAAAGTTGCGAATGGTTTCAATGTCATCACCGAAGAAATCGATACGGAAAGGAAGTTCATTTGAGAAGGAATAGACGTCTATAATACTACCACGCACAGCAAACTGACCTGGTTCATAGACGTAATCCGTCTCTGTAAAACCAAAAGAACGTAAGGTTTTCTCCACCTCTACAATATCAATATGCTGGTCCACAGTCAATGTCAAACGACGTTCATCCAACTGCTTTTTTGATACAACAAGCTCTGACAGGGCTGAAGGCTCAGTGACAATATAAAGCGGTAGAGCGTTGTCAGCACCCGAGGCAAGGGCAGAAAGACGTGTCAGAACTTCTGTACGCAGGATTTCATTACCCGCATCACGCTGTCCATATTTCACTGCACGACGATAAGACGATGGGAAAAACAGCACCTCTGCCACCTTCCCCTCACCATCAACAGGCATAGCAATTGTCTTGAGGTCATTGTAGAAATAACCCGCCTCGTCATTGTCATTCAACACGAAAACAGTCGTTGTCTTCCATCGTTCAGCTATTGAAGCAAAGAACATCGGAGCAGCTGAAGCCACGAGTCCTTGCAGAAAAACAGTTCTTATCGACTTATCTTTCTGTATCTTTTGTATCGCTCCTGCCTGTGGCAGCATAGCGTATAGTTTCTGTATGTCTTGTATCTTCATCGCAAATGCGTTGTGCTTGCAAAGTTACAACAAATTTCAGACAGAGGGCAATTATCTATGAAATTAAGCAGAAAAGTACTTAAAGATTTGGTAGTTTCGTGAACTCTCCTTATATTTGCAGTCTGATTCAGTGGAAACAGAAGAGGAAAGAATAGAAAAACAAGGGCGACTGACGTCTCCTTAAACCTATAAAATTCCTCATAGTACTATGGGCTTGTTTGGATTTGACGGCAAGACGAGATGGTACGTAAGCACGCGGAGCATCGTTGACTGGCTCCTAAATCTCAGTTATCGAAAAATTAATTGGCGAAAACAATTACGCTCTCGCTGCCTAACCGAAGTACAGTAGGTTACTGGCTTTATCCGACTATTAGATAGTTGGACGAGACATCGCTCCGAGGATGTTGTTCCGAATCCAGAGAGTAAGCGATGCAGGTTCAATCGGAAATAGTCAGTGTATGCCTCGATGCACTGATGAAAATTTAGAGGATAAGATGTCGGTTGGTGGTCCAGGTCTTGCCGACATACGAAAATCGAAGGCTGGAATAAACGTGTAGAAAGCGTATGGTTTCCTTGTGCGGACGTGGGTTCGACTCCCACCAGGTCCACTTGAAGTACTCTAAACAAGAGTTTTTAGGAATTTGATTAAATCAGATAATCGCCGTAATCTCAATGAGTTACGGCGATTACCTGTTTATAAACCACTCTATTTAAGAGTACATACAGATACCGCCGAAACGCTCAAAATACTCCCAACTGGCTACAATATGGCTACAGAAAAAATCGACTTTGTAAAATTGTAGCCAGTGATACCATACAGAGTACGCATAGATACCGCATACTTCATTGTTATTCAAATAATTATGTCGAACTTTGCAGCTGTAAAAATAATGCGTAACTCACCCTTAATCGGGTCGAAAACACGATTTACTTCTGCACTAAAAACTTGCATGTATGAAGAGTATTTTCAGAACAAGTTTCTATTTACGAAGCAATTATTTGAACAAAGATGGGAAAGCATCGATTATGATGCGTATTCATCTTAATGGAGAAAGAATGGCACTCGGCACAACTGGTGTTCCATTGCAATAGATTGGGCATAGCAAAACAATTACATTGCTTTTGCTCTCCAAAAGCAATGCAATTGCACCCTAAAAGCATAACTATTTCCTTGTAAAAGCAATACTTTTATTTTTTAGTTTCATTTAGAACGTATCTCGAAGGCAAAATAACATAGATACAGTTTCGTATAATCTCTTTGCGCATCTCACAACTATTGGGTATTTGTTTTTATCGGTCGCATTTGTTACCTCAATATCTTTTTCATTTTTTTAATTTTGCATTCGAAATGAATATCAAGGCGTTCATTCTCTCAAATACTATAAATGAAGAATTATCTCTTGAACTTACATAAAGCAATATTTGCCTTTTTAAGTCTTATCTGTTCTTTTGTTGCAGTGCATGCTCAACAAAAAAGCAATTTAAACGACACCGTTATATTATTGGAAGAAGTGTCGGTTAAGCCCAAATTCAGTCTTACTTCACCCGATATGATGCAGGCTTTAGCCCATCAAAGACGCATTGCAGGCAGCACATCTCTTGTAGAAATACGCCCAGATAATCAGCGAATAGCCACGATAAAAGATGCCTTAAAGATGCAACCAGGCGTTATGATACAAGAATTCTTTGGCTCAAACGATCAGCCCCGCTTAAATATTAGAGGCTCAGGAATACAGAGTAATCCTCAAAGACGAGGTGTTTATCTGCTTCAAGATGGTATTCCTGTGAACTTTTCAGATGGCTCTTATGTGGTAGGTATAATGGATGCGATGACCGCTCGCTATGTAGAAGTATTTAAAGGAGCGAATGCTTTGCGGTTTGGAGCAGGCACATTGGGTGGCGCATTGAACTTTGTTAGTAGAACAGCGCAAACAGATAGCACCACAAGTGTAAAGCTCGAAGGAGGCTCTTACGGCACAATAGGCTTAACATTTACCACAGGAAAGCGTATGGGTGCATGGGATATGTTTGTTGCTTCTACCTATAATGCTCAAAAAGGCTATCGTATTTATAACGAAAACAATCGTCTAACCGCTTCTATTAACGTAGGGTGGAAAAACCAAAAACACACTATCGAGAACCGAACCTTTATGCATTTCACACATCTTTACTTTCAAATGCCAGGTCCATTAACCCTCGATCAGCTTTTAACCAACCCCAAACAAGTGAGCGTAGGCGTTGACCTTCCCTTCTCAATGGGTCCTAATATCTTGAGAGATAAGCCTCATCGCAATGTCGATATGTTTCGAATTTCCAATCAAACAGGTATTGTTCTCAATGCAAAAAGCAATCTTTTAGCATCGGTCTACTATCAATATGCCGACGATAGGTTTGCCTTTCCCATCACCATCTCAATACCTCATTCTTTTAATAACGATCTTGGTGCAACCCTTTATTATAACTATTCCACCTCAAAACTACAGCTTTCGGCAGGCGCTTTAGCCTCTTTAGGTTGGATGAATCGACGCCATTACATCAACAAAGATGGCAAAGAGTCGTTTATGTTTGCATGGGATAAGTTACATTCTGCCAACTTTACCGCCTTTATTGAAGCCGATTATGCCTTGAATAAACAGCTACATGTGGTGTTAGATGTGCATGGAGTACATAATATTCGCAATAGTAAAGACGTGTTTAGTGATCCAACTCTTCGCCCATGGTATAGCCATATGTCGAGAAAATATCGCTATTTCTATTCAGAAAACAGTACACTAAATCAGCAATTCACTGCCTTTAATCCTCGAATAGGTGTGGTTTACAATCCTATTCAACAAAAAGATATCCAGCTATTTGCCAATATTAGTAATAGTTATGAGCCTCCAACGTTCGACGAATTGGTAGGAACAGAGGTGACATCGAATATCAATACCAGTCCAAAGAAACTCTTTTCTATCGCTTTAAAGAAACAAACAGCTACCACATTTGAGGTTGGTAGCAAGGGACGTTTAACGCAATTGTCTTGGAATGTGGCTTTTTATAACTCGTGGGTAACCAACGAAATACTCGAAATAAAAGACTATGTGCGAGGCTTAAAGCGTACAGAAAACTACCCAAAGACCCTTCATCAGGGCTTAGAAGTAGGGCTTCAGGTGGCAAGTAAGCCCCATGTTTTAGGGTATAATATCGGTAGTTTCACCTTAGGAGCAGTGTATAATTATAGTCGTTTCATCTTTAAAGGTGGCAAATATGATGGAAAGTATCTAGCAGGAGTTCCACAACATTACATCAATAGCTCGCTCGATTATCAACATTCTTGTGGTTTTAATGGTTCTATATCATTAGAACTGAAACCAGGAAACACTCCTATCGACCACACAAACACCATGTTTCAGCCTGCTTATCATGTGTGGAACGCCCGTTTGGGCTATCAGTTCAACTCAAAATGGCATATCTATGTCGAGATGAAAAATATCGCAAATAAACGCTATTCATCAAGTTATGTCATCAGTGATGAGATACATAACCCCGCAATACCATTCCCAAACTTCACCGCAAAGCAACTAACTTTCTTCATTCCAGGGCAACCTCGAAGTGTATTTGCAGGCTTAACGTGGCGTTGGTAGAGGGCAATTGCATAGCAACTAATCAATAAAAACAAGCAACAATAATCGAAACTAAAACGAAAAAACAATGGTAGAGAAACGCATGAACATGGAACAAGGTCACTGGGTACTAGCAAAATTAGGTAAGAAAGTGTTGCGACCAGGTGGCCAAGAGTTAACTCACGAAATGCTAAAAGCAATGAACATCACTTCAGATGATGATGTAATAGAGTTCGCTCCGGGCTTAGGTTACACCGCAAAGCTTGCTCTTTCTCATCAACCTCATAGCTATGTGGCAGTAGAACTTAATGCAGAAGCAGCCAAACGAGTTGAAAATAACGTGCAAAACGATAAAATGCAGATCGTAATAGGAAACGCTTCAGAAACAGGTTTACCTGCAAATAGCGCCTCAAAGGTGTATGGAGAGGCCATGTTAACAATGCAAAGTAAACCACAAAAGCAAGCTATTATAGCCGAAGCAGCACGTTTATTGCGTCCAGGAGGGCTTTATGGCATTCATGAAATAGGTATATATCCCGACAATACATCACAAGAAGTGCGCAAAGAGATAGAGAGTGATCTTGCAAAAGGAATCAAAACCAATGTTCGTCCCTTAACTCTTGTAGAGTGGAAGGACATCTTAGAGGACAATGGTTTCGACATTTCGTATGTCGAAAGCAGACCAATGCACTTGTTAGAGCAGGCTCGTATGATTGCAGATGAAGGCTTTTGGAATTTCATTCGCATTGTATTTAGAATGTTAAAGAATAGCCATGCTCGTAAAAGAGTATTAGAAATGCGACGCATTTTCCGTAAACATGGCAACCACATCAATGCTATTTGCATTGTAGCACGTAAGCGATAGAACCACAAAACAGGCATTATAATGATAAAGAATAACGTTTTTAAGGCAATAACCTCATGGCAGTTAGTAGCAAAAAGCATTTTTATTGGCTTGGTGTTGCTATTGATGTCGTGTGAAAAAGAATCGTTTCTATCAGACGATTACGCACGTTATAAAGAGCTATTGCCAAACAAAAAAGAGTATGTTGATGACGATTTAGGCACTCAAGCGTTAGCAAAAGCCATCGAAGGACATTACTCTTCGAAGTTATCTATGATTTATTATGATGCCGAACGCATCAAACCGCTTCTTTATTTCACTGCAGGTAAACATCAAGTGCATTGCACCACTAATGCAAATGGATCGTTACACCTCAGCATAAATAAGTTTCATACCAACTTTATGCCGCTTTATGTGAGTGTAGAAATGGACGTATTATTATCTGAAGGAGTAGGAGATACCATTCGATTGCAAGGTCGTGACGGCATCGTTCGTACGTCGGACGAAGGCAAACAGATTGGACTTGAATTGCCAGAGAGCGATGATGCTGAGCTAGAAGGATATTTCTTGCGTTCTAAAAACGAAGTTTCTGCCCTCATAGATCTTATGTTACCCGTTGCAATGAAGATGCAATGGCAAGGCACTAAGTAATGACTTGAAGACAAATAACATTACAATTAGCATTCAATAACCCCAAAAATAAACCATAACTTAAAGATAAACAATATGTATTTAAAGACAATTCAACAATTAAAAAGTAGCGTTTTATTACTCCTTTTCATGGCTTTTATGGCTGCATCGTGTAGTAATAACAATGAAGAAACAGGCGGTTCGTCTGCCGTTGGCGTTGTTACTGGAACCTATCAAGCCACAATAACCCCCACAATGGGCACCAAACAGATGGCTCAAGGACCTCATATCGTTGTTTTAGAAGCCCTTAATAACAATCAACAAGTGCGCTTTCATTTCGAAAAGTTCAATGCTCCTATGTTCGATTCAGATGGAAAATTGAGTGCAACAGCACGCATGCCCTTTGCCGTTTCGGTTGACCTTGTGATGGATGTAAAGCGTCAAAAAGATGGAAGTGTTCAGCTTCAATCAGTAAAAGGCACATTTAAAGCAGAGCCATACGGCGCAAATGAGGTCGATCCTAATAAGATTCCAGAGGGCGTTTTGCCTCCTAATCTAAAAGGATTCGATACAGATAGAGCGCAAGCAAGTGGTGTTTTCAAAGACGGAAAGCTTGACTTAAAGGTGTCACCAAACATCCTTCCTGTTACAATTGTTATCGAAGCCGTTCGCAAGTAAATAGGTATTGAAAGGCGAAAAGCGCAGAATAACAGTGTTTTAACTTAATAACTTATTCAGATTTACTTTATTAATAACATGAATTTTAATATAAAAAGACAACTAAAAAGAACATCTATTGCAACGAATACTATGCTTGTTGCGTTGTGTTTTGTTGCAGTAAGCTGCACAAAAGCAGAGTTAGATGAAAAAGAAAGAGGATTGGTGGCTAAACAAGAATTGGCTGATCGCTTCGACAAACTCTTCTATGAAGGTTTTGAAAACCCTGATGAGACGGAGAAAAAGCTAAGAGAATTTGAACTCAATGATTTGGTTTCAAACGATAAAAACCTGCTGACCGACCAAGATATTCGTGTCGATAAGTCGATGATTGAAATGACTATTCGGTTAAGAAGAATACAAAACACGTTGGAAACTGAGCTTAACAAGGGCACAATCTTCGACGGATTTATTCAGAAAAACAGGGTGTTGCTCAACTGCAAGAGCGTGCTTCAGGAGCTGCCTTATCGTGCAAGGAAGGGCAAAAAGTATGAATATTTGGAAACGAAAGTGGCCGATATAGAACGTCTAATCAATGAAACATTGACGAAGAAAGAAAGAAGTTTAGGGCCAATTCCCAACGAGTTGTTGGGAAAACAATGGAAATGGAAGATAGATTTCGACCCCTATCAGTTCAATTCTGCCGACCTTTATTCGGATATTTTCAAGAAATTGAAAGACTTTAGCTTTGATTTTCATTTCAATAACGACAATACCATCACGGCAAAACGTTTCTTCTTAGCCCCTGTTATCATGGAAGGTTCAGAGAGTTTTGATGCAGCCGGCGACTGGACTCCAGCGTTAATGGGAGATAAAAAGATAGAATGCTATGCATACAATCATAAGCTATTCTTCTATGTTCCGATGATAGACAACGCCGATTTCAATACAGGTCGGGGCAATGTTGCACATGCTTGGTACTATGAATACGATTATAAGGTTGAGGGAAATGAATTGATACTCACGATGAATCGTGTGGGGCTGTACACCATGGTCAATCAGTTTATCACCACAAAGAATGATGCTGAAATGGAATATAGTTATGATGCGGCTTTCAAGTCATTCACTTTATCGAGTAATTCGCTATGAATCACGCAGTAAAATCAATGCTATCGTTGTGTGTTTTCATGCTAACGGTTTTTGCAAGTTGCATCAATCGTGAGTTTGATAGTAACGATGAGTTTAAGCATAGCAAATCCATTGCGCTCAATGCAGACAATGATCGGCTGCTCTCTCGCATCTTTATTATCAATGAAAACAAGTCTTATTTGTGGTTTGACCTCAATAATGAGGTGGCAAACTTCTCTAAACCTCAGTTCACTTTGCCTATCATTGAAGGCGGAAAAAATAGTTTTCGCAATTTTCCCTTGCGTGGATTGCTTTATGAATACAAGGCTTCGGAGAATGAACTCACATTTAAGAATGTGCCCGAACAATTCGTTCAGATGGGCAACGACCAACTTTCGTTGACGTTTAAGCTGTCAATGACCGATGGAAAAGAGGTGGTTCTACCCAATAAGAAAGTGGTAGAGACCTCAAAAAAGCAATATCTTCTGACCTTGGTTCGCCTTCAGTTTGCCTCTGATAATGCCACTTTCAATGTGGGAGAGAAGATAAAACGAGGGGGGAGAACCTATGAATTTCTTCCGTTTAAGACCGAACTCACGCTGATAAATTAATGAAAATGAACCATAAACTATATAGATTGATACCATTGTTGTTGTTGATTGGCGTGATTAAAGTTCATGCACAGCAAACACGATTGGACACAACGAAGACGCAACAGATAAAGGAAGTCGTTGTGACGGCCGACAAACACAACAAGAATGTGGGCGAAATCAAACGCACAGCCGAGCAACTTCGGGTGGAGATGCCTGTCGATATGAATGACTTAGTGCGTTATATTCCGTCGGTAGGAGTGTCGGTTTCGAGTTCAAGAGGAGGCATGCGAGGCTTTGCTATCCGTGGAGTTGAGGCCAATAGAGTGGCAATCAGCATTGATGGTATACTGCAACCAGAGATTCAAGACAATATCGTCTTTAGCTCATATGGCCTTTCTAATGCCTCAAGAATAGACTTTGATCCCTACTTTGCAACGTCAGTTGAGATTCAGAAAGGAGCCAATTCGTTTGTCAGTGGGACTGGAGCCTTGGGCGGAACGGTGAACTACTCTACCAAAGAAGCACGTGACTTGATTGAAGGAAACAAGCAATGGGGACTCTTAACTACCATCAATTACAATGGAAAAGAGAACCTTCGAACCTATCTTTTGGGTGGTGCTGTACGCTTAAAGCATTTCGATGCTCTGTTAATGGCGGCACATAGAGATGGTAATGAATTGCGAAATTTCTCGCATGGAAAGCTCACTCGCAACATCACTTCTACGCAAATAGACCCTATGGACTTTCATCAGAACACGTGGTTAGGTAAACTTTCCTATGCGCCGAGCGACAATCATAAGTTTGTTTTGTCGTTTTATGCGATGAATCGCAAGACAAATGCCGATATCTGGACCCTCGAACCGATAGATGCTTTCACTGCCGATGGAAAACCTTATTACTATTCTCATGACCAATCGCTTTGTCGTTCACTCTCGTTTTCCTATCGATACTTGAACGAAAAAGGCTTTGTTCGTAAGCTAATGGCAAAGGCTCATCTGCAAAATTCCTATTTGGATGCTACCACATGGACCGACTTTTATCGTCCAAACTTCGACCTTGTGAACAGTGATATGACTCTCATCTACGAGGGAAAGCACACGAAGTATCGCGGACAAGCTACAAAAGACAAGCTCATTCAATTGAATATAGACAGCAAACGCTTTGATTTGGGCAACTTAGGAAGCCATATTTTTAACCTCTCTACATTGATAATGCAGCGTAACAGCGATGCAAGGAACGTGGATATTGAAACTCCTTTGGCCTCAGATCCAGTCACTGGATACACGGTTAGAATGGGAAAGGTTTATAAATACGGTGAAGCCATGGGGGTGTTTGCTCAAACTTATTCGTTCTTAAACCCCATAACACGATTCAATTGCGGCCTTTCTTTGATGGATGATATAGCGTTTGGTAAGAAGTTCACAATGAAATTGGGTGTGAGATACGACTATTTCTTGACGAAAGACAAGGCAGACGAGGGCGAACAAAACATGGGATATATTCGCTATCTCTTGCAAAACATGCAGGGAGCAGCCATGAATTTCGACCCCATTCACGACAAAGAATCGGGCTTTTCGTTTTTAACGTCGGTGTCTTATGCCTTCCATCCGCTGCTGAACATATCCTATCGGTTCTCTACAGGCTTTCGAGTTCCGAACACAGAAGAGAAGTATTTCCAATTCTATAGCCTTTGGCCATCGTTTGTTGTGTTATCAAATAGGAGCTTAAAAGCCGAGAAATCTTTCAATCATGAAGTCGAATTAAATGGTCGGGGCAAAGGTTTTGGCTATTTGTTGAGCTTGTATTATAACCAATATTCAGACTTTATAGAGCTGAAACAAGGCACATTGACGATTGAAGAGCCTTTAATGCAGCGGTCAAAAAGCATTTCTTATGCCAAGAATGTCAATCAATCGTCGGCCCATCTGATGGGATTTGATGCCGCCTTGCAGGTATATCCCGGTGAGTGGATAGACAGATTACAAGGCTTTATGCTTTCATCGGCCTTTAGTTATGCCGAAGGAGAGTCGTCATCGGGAATGAGTATGCTTGGCATTCAGCCTTTAACGGGAAACGTCGGCATTGAATATACGTCGCCAAATGGACGTTGGCAGGCCAATGTTAAAGCCAATTTGTTCTTTGCAAAGCCTGTATTTCAAACTACTTTCTGGGATAAAGACGCCGCAGGAAAAGAGCTTATACGCCGTTATCCGGCTTCATTCATGAGCAATGCCTATACATTTGATGTCTACGGCTATTACAAACTGACACGCAATCTCACGCTAAGGGCAGGCATATATAACCTGTTAAACAATGAGTATCTACGTTGGGATGACTTGCGACAACTAACAAATCCCGCGCTGCTTTCAAACATAAACTACTTCTTTCAGGATGGAAAGAAGTCATTGAGTAGGTTTACTCGTCCTAAGAGATATATCTCTATAGCTCTTGAATACAAACTTTAAACGAAATAAAACAGATATGAAAAGAACATTAATCATTGTCAGTCTGCTCGCAACCCTACTCTTTTCGGCTTGTGATCAGCGCAATACGATAGACGTATATGAAACAAACAGTACGCCAGACCTAAGTAATCCTGTCATACAAAAGCTGACAAATGTCAGTTGGTATAAGGGAGGTAGCTTAGAAAACACAACAGTTTGGACCACCACTAAGTTCAAAGATAAAGCTTCTTCGCCTTTTGAGAGCATGCTTTATTCTATGGCTTGGATAGGAATGGAACTTCATCGGGACGGCACTTCCACGCTATTGTTCCGCCCACCCTTTGGAGAAAGCACTTACATCTTTTGCCAAGGGAAGTGGAAAGTGTCTGAAACCGAGAAGAATACTGTTATCATCGACACGAAGATTCCAGTGGGATATACCAATATTAAGCTTAAAGTGAAGAACATAGAAGCTAAAGATAACGTCAGCATTCTTACCGCTTCATTGGACTTTGGCGACCGAATCTTGATGTTAGACTTTTATAATAATACTTCGATTTATGGCGATGAACCTGATAACAACTATCCTGGTATCGGCAAATCTACAAGTCAAGATTGGTTCTCTACAATGAAAGTGCAGCACGATAAGCTTGCAGAGAGCGACTTTCTCAACACTTCTTGGGAGACCATAGGCTATAAAACAGAGAATAAAGACGAGGTAGATGACAGGTCGGAACTATCTATGCGCACGCTGCATATAGACGATTTGCTGACTAAAACGCCTGCTTTCTTCTTTGGTTTGAAGTTCTCTTTCGCTGAGAATCATAAGGCTTTTATTCAATCTCCAACGCTAATGAAAGACTTGTATCATAAGAATTGGAGTGAGATTGAAGAGGAAAAATATCCTGTTGTGACGGCAAATTGGAGAATAGATGGTAGCCGTCTCATTGTTGAAACAGACGAATTGCCTTATACAAGCTTTGGAGAAACGATGTTTAACCTTATCACTGACAAGACACAGGCTGTCTTTTGGCCTTCTAAAACGCCTGATAAGGGAGTGTATTTATGGCGACATTTCTACTATATCTTTGAGGTTATAAAGCATACCGACAAAGGAAACTGGTATCGAATCACGTCACCTGAGGAGACACACTACGTGTTTATGTTGAAGACTTCGATGCCCGATGTCTCTAAATTTGTAGGAGTTAAGAACGCGGTTAGTAAATTAAATTAAGATAATGAAAGGCATATTGAAAATGAAAAAGTATCTATATACGTTGTTGTCCCTATTGTTTGTGGCTACAATTTCATCGTGTGAGAAGGGCGATTTGCTAAACATCATCACGCAAGATATTGACTTAAACGAGAACTCTAAAGAGTATCAACAATATTTAAAGGAGCGAATTGAGTCGTATTTGAAGACTTATCGTTTTGAAGAAGCAAAGAAATTAGTGCCTAAACTCACTGAAGAGGAGGCGCAAAAGCGGTTTTGGGTCTTATATAATAAGTATCATCAAGAGGCTCTAACGCAAGGATGTGGCTATATCTTAGCGTCAGGTGACACGCTGTTTCTAAAGGTAATGAACAAAGACGAGATAGCCCCGAGTCAGTTAAAAGCGTTGACTTCGTTTTATGATTATGTCGAATTGAAGGGCACAAACCAAGAAACAACGCTGTGGGGCTTAGGAAATTATCCTGCATTAGAAACACTTTCGTTCCCTTCTTGCTTTGTTTCTAAGGTGAAAGATCTTGATAAACTCAAGCAACTTAGAGTCTTTTCGCTCACTGCCGACAAAGAGAAATATGAGTGGTGGTTTACTTCTAAGGCTTTCAAACCTATTGATATGGCGGGTTATGACCTATCAAAGAATGATAAGTTAGATTCACTTCTGTTTGATGGTGTAGATATTTCGAATCTCAAAGTGACTCCAAACACAATGCGGTTATTGTCATTGAAGCACGGCATTTATACCAATGCAAGCCTCAATAACATTCATGCAAGGCACATAGATATAGAGAATTCAGACGCAGCCGATGACGAATTGATTATCAATAACAAGGCAATTCAGCGCTTATCTATTGAGACTAATGCCGACAATAATAAGCCGTTTAAGCTTATAAACGTAGCAAACTCGTCGTTACATAAGCTTTATGTGGTGGAAACTTCAATGGAACAGCGCACACTAAAGAAGGTAATCTTGAACGAAAATATAGATACTTTGACTGTTGGTGGCTATATTTCGCGCGGCGATGTGCCACAACAAAGCGTGGAACTCGTTGGACTTTCAAGGCTCAATCGACTCAAACGTTTATCTTACAACCCTGATTTCAGCCCCATAGCTACTGAGGATTTGCCGAAGAACATAGAGGAATTGTATATCGGTGGCTCTGGAAATGTGCCCTATAATGACGGAGATTCGTTTGATTATAGCCACCTTTCAAAGCTTAAAATCTATTCAAACGGAAAGTTTATTTCGGCAAATATGAAGCTATCTACAGCCATAGATTCGATTTATTTGTTTCCTTCTCAAGTGTTTGGTGACTTGAAAGCGCTTGACTTTTCAGGCTTAAAATTCACCAAAGCCGATATTTATATAGGCAGTTTAACGCGAAATGATGTGGAGTTGCCTATGCTTAAGCGTTTTGTTTTCCCTGCAACACTGAGACAACTCAAGTTGAGTTATGCTCAAAGTGAGGTCGTTGATCTGAGTCGTTGCACGCATTTGAAATCCCTTTATGTCTTTGAATCAGGTGCTGGAGAGCGGGCAATCAAGAAGCTGATACTACCAAAGAATCTCAAGAAAAGTGACTTTAAGCGACAGCATAAGAGTGAGTTTGAAAACGATTATGCCTTTAAGTTGTCGGATATTAGTAATGAAACAGTGATTGAAAACCTGCCTTCGTGGGTTGAAAATGACGGAAATGGGACGTATAGTGTACCGAATGATTAGTGAAATGAATATGGTTTTAACTCTAAAATAAATTGTAAAATGAAAAAGATATGTAGTAATCTATTCGCTGTTCTCTGTCTGATGATGGGAACAATGATGATGTTTTCGTGCTCAAAGAGTGAGGATACGCCCAATGAAAAGGGTAATCCTGAGGCACAAGTAAAGGTGAAAGAAGAAACGAAATCGGCCATTATCAGCGTTAAAAACCTACCCGCAAAGAGCGAAGTGCTGTTGGTTTATGCTGACGATCGGGGGCAGATGCTCACCAAAGGCCTTACCGATGCACAGGGAAACTGGCAGTTTGACGCCGACCAATTGGTGGGATTTGAACAGCATTTGAAAGTAATGGTGAAAGAAAATGACCAAAACAAACTGATTCAAACCCTCACTATTCCGGCTGCAAAGCAGACGCTCACACAGCAACAGATTGAGAATTTGCTGATGAAACACACCTGGAGTTCGGTTGTTTACACTTCACGCATGCTCATTAAACATAAGGGAAACCTACCTTTGGATATGTTTATAGGAGTTGCACAAAAGCAGTTTAAGTTTGAAAATAATGGTAAGTTTGTCTTCAAGGTAACCTCTCCACTGAACTTTACCGATAATAATGGCTCGTGGACACTTAGCAATCAAGAGCTAACCATTAATACAAAGATTCCTCTTGGACCTCTATCTATGACGCATGTACGCATCAATAAGCTCACCGACGATGAGCTTTCGCTGTTGGCAGAGATATCCGATGGCTTGTTCTTAATCAGTTTTAAGGCACAAAAATAATTGAAAATAAAGGAAGTAGATAGTGTTTTTCTACTTCCTTTTCTTCTCTTTACACCATAAAAGGGTAAAAAATACCTAAAAATAGGTATGGCAAAGAATTGAGAAAGTGTGTATTTTTGCAGACGAAAGTTGGTGGTAACATGAAAAAAACAATTTTTTCGCAACTCGAATCGTCTGCTCTTTTTTCTGGATTAGATGCTAACGACATCGAAAGACACTTGAACACGCTTCGATATAGCGTGAAAAAGGTGCCTGCTAAAACTGTTTTTATATCAGAAAACGACTCTCTTTGCGAAATAATTGTGGTGGTTGAAGGACTTGTTTCGGCTGGAATGAGCACGGCAAAAGGCAAACTTTTAATGGTAGATTATTTGAAAGCAGGCACCATGTTGGCTCCTGCTTTTGTGTATTCTGATGAGTGTGAGGTTCCTGTTGAAGTGAAAACGATAGAGAAGAGTGTATTATTTTGTATGTCGAAAGACGACTTTTCACTTCTAATTAGCTTCTGCGAGCCTGTTCGAAACAACTTTATTCATATTCTATCGCATATTAATTTCTTTTTA
>ERZ1699240.10-NODE-10-length-60743-cov-6.740465_pt1 | contig 60743 bp, 60 predicted proteins | sample MGYA00581535_ERZ1699240 | MGnify/ENA primary metagenome ERZ1699240 (study PRJEB42319, sample SAMD00040327) | human oral metagenome | material: saliva | host: Homo sapiens | study: EMG produced TPA metagenomics assembly of PRJDB4115 data set (Metgenomic analysis of... | reverse complement strand
AAATCAAATAGATTGCGGTTTCCTGAAAAATTTATCGATCAATTATTTGCCTTACTTTCCTTTTCACCAGTACTCTTACCTTGCACATAAAAGGTTCGAGATGACGGTTACACCGGAATAAAAAAAAAGTTCGGGTCGAAGATCCAAAAAACTATTAAGGTTGAGAATCAGGATGCCCGAAATTAATTTATAACTTCATAAACAACAAAGAATATGAAAACAAACAGATTTTTTTACAAGAAAGCCGAGAAAGGTTGGGCTATCATGAAACGACGAGTTGATGGATATATTGTTTTCATCCAGTGGGTGGCATCATGGCAGGAAGCACGGCAGCAAGTTTATAAGCTCAACGGATGGAGTTGAAATTATTCCATGCAACTCTATACAAAAAACTCTAATATAAACCATTCATATATAAACAAGATGAAAACATTATCAATTCACAAAGACAAGACCTCATTGGCATCTGAAACTGTCGGAAAATGGTGGAACTCAAAGAATGTATTCTTCTCTCTGCTCACAGAAGAAAACTTCTCTAACAGGGAAGTTGTGCTTGTTCATCTCATTCTTATAGCACTCATAATATGTGCTGCAGCAGTAGAGGTTTCTCTTCTTGTTTCATTTCTTTCATTATTGGCAGCAGGGGGGCTTGTTGCATGCCTTAATAGAGCTGATTATAATGATAATATTAATATAAAGAAAAATATTTTATGAATGAAAAAATTAACATTTGAAGCGTGTTAAGAATATCAACTTTGTTTTATTAATAAGTTCTGAATATTTAATATTTGGAACTTATTAAACGTTTTAATTACTAACTTTTCAATGTAAGAATATTGCAGAAGTTTTTGAAAAGGTTAATATAAAAGATTTATTTTTTTTGCTATATGTTTTTGCAACTTCCTTTGTACTTTCGCAGCAATAAAAACATATTTTTATGAAGACAAATTATATATCAATTTTTCTAGCTTTGACGACATGTATTTTCTATTCATGTACGTCACATCCATCTTTCAAAAACTCTACTGAGGCAGTAGAGGCGTGTAAAAACAAGCTGACAGAAATTCAGTCTATCAAAGATGCTGATATTGAAAAGGTAACAGACCTTACAGCACAATGGCAAGAAATTCAAGATTCAGCTTATAGCGTTTTTTCTAGAGACTCAACCATTAATCTGAAGAGTCCTATTGCTATGGCATATTTTGTTGTCTCTGATTCAATGAGAACAGAGCTTACACGATTAGCTTTTTCAAAACAACGCTCACTCCAGGATGTAATGTATCTGAAACTTAACACAGCTTCAGATCGTGATAAAATAAAAAAGTCCGATACCTATAAAAAGGCTTCAGAATTTTATGCCAAACTAGATGATGAGCCTACTATTAAAGGACTTCCAAAGATATTGTCGGTTTATAACAGTCTGCTTAATAATACGCAACCATTTACGCAGGAGGCACAGCTGCTTGTTTTTATCCAGCAAGAGGATAAGTGCTTCCGTTCACTGATGGAACATCTTAGTAATGTACCAGTTCATGATATGCAACAACTAACAGAGAAGACTTCTAGGCTCTTCGAACGCCTCTATTCTTCTGTTGGAAGAAAGAGCGATGAAGTGAATGATAGAACAATGTTATACTTAACTATGCGCTTTAATCGACGTATCATGCAAAATGCTATAGCATGCAGGGAAGATATTCTAAATAATAAGAAACTCAACCAGCAGCAAAGGGTAAGTTATCGCTGGATGTTAATTCAACCATACGTATCGATAGACGAGTACTCTACTGCTGCACTTACAGAAAAGCAAAGGGAAGAACTCATGATTATTTCAAAGGAGCTACCTACACTTCTTACTCGTTTGGATAATCAAAAAAAGACAAAAGAACAAGAAGATAAACTGGTTAATACGCTATCTGATTATTTCTTGAAGTCATATATATCATCAACTTTATAACAACAAAATCTATGGAAAAAGTATTGAATAGTAATTCGTTGGAGGAAGGAACAGTGAAACGTTCTATCATTCTTCTATATCAACAAATGATAAAGAAGTTGCCTGAATATTTCTCAGAACAAGAAATTAATGTTATTCAGCACTCTTCTTTTTCGGAGATTGTCGTTCAGTTGAAAGAACAAAATATGTTAGAAAATTTCATAACAAGTATGGAAGAAAAACTACATCTTCATGTTCTTTATGCAACTAGAGAGGAGGATGGTAAAGTGTATAAGGTTGTTGCCTACTCAACTCCTGTAGAAGATGAAATGTTGGTCTTCTATTTCTCTTCCACACAATATGGTCTCATTGATTCGATGACAGTTTTTATCTTTGAAAGTTTAGAGACGATGTATTGTCATCTTCTTAATGAACGTAATCGTATGACAAGGCTTCAGAAGAATATCCTTGAACAAGAATCTTATGCCAAAATGTTGTCTCATTTTAACTAATATAATATGGTAATACTAATATTAAAACTAGTCTTATTTTTCGTGTTGACTAGTATTCCTTTTCTGTATCATTTTCTTATCAAACCAAGGAGAGAAAGTATAAAGAGATACCGTAATGCCTTTACGGCAGTTCAACCCCAAATGTCGAAACTGAAGAAGGCTATTTGGCGAGTGGGTACTTATCTTATCAACTTCTATGATAAGATGAAGCGTAGAGAAAAGCCAAGAAAATTCTTTACATTATTACTTCTACTATCTCTACTTCTCTTCCAGGGTGTAGATAACTTTGCTTCAAGTGAAGTGGCTGCAACTTATAAGACTATGGTTAAAGAAAACAGACTGAATGAACTTAGCATTAGTGGTAAGAAAACAGTTGCTCCTTTTATGCAAAGGAAATTTAGTAACTACCTTTACCCCTTCCTAACTCGTCCAATCGTATATCTTGTATCTTTTGCCTTAACACTAATTTTCTTCTCATATAGAATGGCAAACTGGATACTAACAATAATACATAATAGTAAGAAAACTTTACTTGTATTATCAGCTATTATGATCTTCTTTTCTATCTTCGATGAAGGACGATACATGCTTTTTTCAGAGGTACTTCTCATTATTACAATGGCAGCTTTATTCTATCCTAATTTCTATGATAGCTTACCTCCGAAAGGTCGGAAACCTATCCCTATTTATAATAGGAAAAACAGGGTGGCTGCATGAACGGTTTTCTCCAAGATTTTTATATAAAAATGTTGGAGAAATAGTACAAGATTTTTACATATGATTTTTATATAAAAATGTTCTTATGAATAGTAATAAAAAAGAGGGTATAGAAGATGGTATTTCTATCAACAAAAACTATCATGTTGTAATCCCTTTTGAGCTTCTTGAATTTCTTAGTGTTGATTATTCATATAAAAACAAAAGACGTTTTTCTCGCCTACAAGCGTTCCAAAACCTCATAGAGTACTATTCTGCATCTAAAAGTAAAAAAGAGGCTATGGCGGTAAATATAGAGCGTTTATCAAAGGCTTGGGGATGGAGTCGTCCTTCAGTAATGAAATTCGTTATGTTTTTAGAGTCGAAAAACATACTTGAAATTTTCAGTGTCGTCACAAGCAAGATGGTCAGGGTTCGGAATGAAATTATTGTTTTACGTTCTGAAAATGCTGTAGAAAAATGACGCGATCATTTTTTCGCATCCCGAAATTCCAACTTTGACATCTCAATTTTAATTACCAAATGGAAATGATGAAAAAATATATCGTTTGCGCTTGCGCAGAACAAACTGATATAGAAAAATGTTTTAAACTTTTTACATTGGGAGGTAGCCTAATACCCCCCTCATTCTCGTGAGGGGGTATAGACACCCCTCACGAGGAGGGGGACTACGTGCGGCAAGCCGTGTCTATATTAGGCTCTCCGAGGGTTGACAATGTAAAAAACAGGGGGTGGGTCCTGGGGTGTTGAGGGGTGGGTCCTGGTCTTTTTTAAAAGCTAAAAATATAGAGGACCCACCCCATTAGGACCCACCCCCCTAACAAAAACATAATATTCACATAATCAACGTATTACAAATTGAGGACCCACCCCCAGGACTCACCCCTGAAAACGTCAGGACCCAGGGGGGTGAGTCCTGGCACAAAAATGAGGACCCACCCTATGATAATTTTTATATTAGGACCCAGGGGGTGGGTCCTGAACAATGAGGGGAGGACCCACCCCCTAACAAAAATATAATATACACATAATCAACGTATTACAAATAGAGGACCCACCCCCAGGACCCACCCCTGAAAACGTCAGGACCCAGGGGGGTGAGTCCTAGTACAAAAATGAGGACCCACCCTATGATAATTTTTATATTAGGACCCAGGGGGGTGGGTCCTGAACAATGAGGGGAGGACCCACCCCTTTAGAAACTACAAAATAATGCAATATGGCAAAACAAGTAATGGATTTGATGGCATCTAAAGGCATCACCACAGCACAAAGTAATGAGCATCTAAGAAATTTCTCAAAGGAGGCGTATAAGCGTAAACTTTCGTATGCTTTTGACCCCACTCGTGAACACCTCAATTTTGAAGTTCGTAATGGTGGGGTGGTTACTCCTGTTGATAAAAAACTATCCATTCCAAAACGAATAAAAGATAATTTGGCTGCAAGAAACATCATTGATCCTAATGTCGGACTGGATGATCCAAAGTATAGAACAATTGCTAATTTCATTCTTGGTGGATCAAGAGAGCAGATGCACCATCTAGCCTTTGGTGATCAGCAGGTAAATTTGGATAAAGGGGCTGATAATTCGCATATAACTCGCAGTCCTGAAATTGAAAAATGGGCAGTCGATATGTATGACTTTATGAGTAGAAAGTTTGGAGAGAAAAACATTGCAGCTTTTATAGTACATCTTGATGAAACAAATCCACATATCCATTGCACAATTTTACCAATTACAGAGCAGAATAAATTCTCTTGGAAAGTAGTCATGGCCGGGAAGAGTAAATTTGAATTTAGTCAGCGTATGACGAACCTTCATAATGAGCTTTCTGAAGTTAATAAGAAGTACTCTCTTGACCGTGGTGACAGTATTGCAGAAACTGGGCGTAAGCATAGAACAATGGGTGAATATTATGCACAAAAAAGAGAGGAACTGAAGGGACAAGTGGATAGCTTAAAAGAAGATGTTGCAGAGCAGAAAAAGCAAATATCAAGAAACAAAGTTAGGCTATCTGAACAAGAAAAAGAAATCAAACATGGAGAGGCGAGATTGAAGGGTCTTACTACTATGATAGCTAATCTTGAACGACATAAGTTTGACTTGTTGCATGAGATTGAAAAGTTAGAGGAAGATGTCAAAGCTGGTAGAATTACCAAGGAACAGGGGGATATTGAACGAGCAAGAATCCTTGATGATCTTGAAAAAACAAAGATAAAAATAATTGACAAACAAGAAAAACTTGCAGAGGCAGAAAAGAAACTCGATTTAATCAAGGGACAGACTGATGTAACACAGGAGAGGTACAAAGAGATCAAGGACGAAATGCGTACATCTATGCCTAATTTGAGTTCGCAAACTTTACGAGATATGCAGGCAGTGGGATGGAATATGGCTTCTATTGAAGCTCAAAAACAAAGCGAGAAACTAAATGCTTACAGAGAGTCTTTGCCACCTGAACAGCGTGCTGCTTTTGACGAAGCGACAAAAGGTTTCTCTAATGGTTCTATGCTTGAACAGATGGCAGAAAACTCTAGCCAAGTTGCGCTTGTTGCTACGGCACTATTCTTAGGTTATCTAGATAAGGCAACTGAAATATCACAGAGTGCTGGGGGCGGATCTGCACCACAAAGTGGCTGGGGAAAGAAAGATGATGAAGATGATATGGCTTTCCGACAGCGTTGTTTCCTTATGGGAGTACATATGCTAAAATCGGGTAAGAAACAGAATCTTAAGAGGAAATAAATGTAAATATTTTTCTTTCCTCATTTAACGGTAAAATTGTAAAGCAACTTGATTTATTTACATAATAAAAAGCAAATCAATATGACACAGAAAGATTTAGCAGAAGAATTTCTCACAAAGGCAAGAGAGAATGCTATGAACTTCAAGGATATCAACTTCTTTAATGGGCCTTTCTTTCAAGAAAACGACATCAAGGCAGCTTTCAACGCAGGGCGTAAGAGCGTGATGGATAGTTTGCCTGAAATGGAGTGGAAAGGGATTGAATATTTCCAATATGCAGATACATATTTTGGTAGATATAACATTGATGATTTTGGAATATGTTTGTTACGTTTTAGCGGAAAGGAAATTCCACTCCCTCCTGGTAGCTCTTTAGAGGAAACCAAGCAGGCAGCAAACGAACACTATAAGAAACAAATTAAACAAGTGTTGGGGTTATGAACGGAATAACAATAAACGATAAGCAGTACATCTTCATTGCAACAAACGAAGATTATATTATCCATTGTGACAAGTGCGATTTAACCAAAGATGGACACTCTTTATCATGCAATGCTTTGTGTGCGACCTTTCACGAGTTAACACATGGACGTGGCGGGTACGGAGTTTTTAAGGAACTAAAAGAAGAAAAGTAATATGACAGAAAGAATTTATCAGCTAAGAGAATCTGAATATAATGAGCTATTTGAAAAGGCTAAGCTCAATGATAAGGAGATAAAGGAGCTTGCAGAAAAGTATTACCAAGAACGTGGCGTTTTCAAAATTACCATTGAAACCTCTATCAAGTTAAAGAGTGGAGACGCTTATCAAGGCAGTAGAGCAACTTTTGATGTAAATTCTTATTGCTTTGAGAACGGATTATGCAAACGAGATAGTCTTAATCCTCTCCTTTCTGAAAACGACAGACGAAGAGTCAATCAAATGGTTACGAAGATATGTAAAGACACCTTCAAGGAATACTACGGAGATGTGATTAAGTGCAGGAACAAAATAAGCAATATATTTTCAAAGCTGCAATACTTCAAGTTTATTCTGTACATGATAGCGTTTAGTGGATGGGGAGTTGCGACCGCAGTTATTTTGTTCCATTTTATATTCAGTAAGTAACATGGAAAGAGTAAACAAACCAAACGAAAGCGGTATTATCGAAATTGACTTTGACGGCAACGTTAAAGCAGGTTTCAAAGTAGAGAACGGAAATATCATAGTCTTAGGTGCTATGGATATGGAAAACCAATCAAAATAGAAGAATAATATGAAAAGAGTAACAGAAATTAATCAGCTTACAAAAGGTGATATTATCGTCACAATCGCAGACTACAAGATTGTGAAAAGAGAGTTTGTATGTGTGCATCCGCACAACGATAAGTATTCAATCTTCTTGAATGAATTGCAAGACGGATGTCCAAAGTTCTACAACGAGAATCTCAAATTAAAAGAGTGGTATTTGTTCACAAACAGTAAGGAGGAATGGAAAGAACTCAACGCCATGATAGTTGAGGAGCTCAAAAAGTCAACAGCTTTTTACGAACAACGTAGCAAATAAATAAGATTATCTGCGGAAATATCCACGATAACCCCAAACTAATCAAGTAAAAGCGTATGAAGAAGATAATGTTTAATGACAAGTACTGCCTTACGCTGGCAGTGCTTAATGGAAACAAGACAATGACAAGGCGACTACTGAAAGAGGGTACACCGCTTGGTAATTGGGAAGAAACTGTAAAGCACCTGCCTTACAAAGTCGGAGATATTGTTGCGATTGCGCAACCTTATAAGGATATTATAGAATGTATGGCGGAGTACAGCGATATTATAATAAATGCAGATGGTTCTATAAATAGAGAATTTAAGGCTGGATGGACGAATAAAATGTTCGTCAGGGGCAACTTAATGCCCCACCATATCAGGATTACAGATATAAAGCTTGAACGCTTGCAAGATATTTCTGAAGAAGATTGCCTTAAGGAAGGTATAATATTTATTGAATCATTTTCAATTATTGGAGAGGATGCTTACTTTTTCGCTGTCAAGCGTAAAGTGGGACGGATGTATGACAATATTCTTAAATTTTTCTCTTCTCCTCAAAGAGCCTACGCAGACTTAATTGATAAAATCAGTGGTAAAGGCACGTGGGAGAGTAATCCATGGGTGGTAACGTATGAGTTTAAATTAATTGATTAAAATAGAAGAACTATGAAGATAAAGAATGAAGCGGAACTGCTAAATAAGTTCTGTGATGTGTTTCATGTTAAACCTTTGCTACGTACTCCATTTCTTAACACAGAATACAATGAAGTATGGAGTACTGACGGCCGTGTCTTTATTGGGATTAATCCCGAAATTCTTACTAAAGAATATCCTAAAGGGAAACACCCATTTCCTAAGCTAGAGTTCCCTTGCGAAAAGACAATAACCATAGAAGCGTTAAACAAAGCATTTAATTCATGCCCCATGGTTGACGAAGAAGTTGTCGTTGAAGATGCCGTGGAGTGCGAAGAGTGCGATGGAAGTGGTACGGTCTATTGGGAATACACTGACAATCACGGAAACACCCACGAACGATTGATGGATTGCCCTATATGCAATGGCGAGGGAGAGATTGAACCTTGCAAAACGAAGAAAACAGGCAAGAAAATTATAGCAGAGGATACTGTCGTGGAGGTCAGAAATGCACATTTCTTTGCTAATCAGCTTCGATTACTAAAGACAGCAATGGAGTATCTTAATGCAGACACTGTTAAGATGACTCATAATGACCCTAAAGGAGCAAATGAATTTATTATAAGCAAAGATATACGTATTATCATTATGCCTATGTTGTTTGATTACTCTTTCTCGTGCAGTGCCAAATTAGAATTAGTTGATTAGCGTATGGAGATTGTAAGCGAAACAACATTAACAGCACGAAAAGAGCACCGTTGCGAATTGTGCAATCGCATAATTCACAAAGGACAAAGATACCGTAAACAGTTCAATAAAGATTGTGGCGATGTCTGGTCTTTCAAAGGCCATGAGGAATGCTTCGAGCTGACGTCAATTATCGACTTCATCGACTACTACGAAGGAGTTGACTACGATGCGTTCGAAGAAGCAATCACAAATTATGTTCAAGAATATCATAACGATGCAGAAGACGCTCTTAATATTGTTTTTCAGAATCGAAAGTATTACGACTTAGTGAAGATGATATTGGCTGAGCTGAAAGAGAAAGGGATTACACATATCAAGTTAGATGAATAAAACAAAGTAATTATGAAGGCAAAAGTAAAAGAAACTAACAATAAACTATATTATCAGCTTGACAAGCCGTCTAAAAATGAATAAAGAGATGAAGTATAACGGACTATCATGATTATGAATATTCTCTTATATATAACTATATGTATAGAATGTAATACGTATATACGTATTCTTGTCTATTCCGTAAATATGTATATACCATTTATCCAGGAAACTATACTTACTTTTTCTTTATCTATTTTTATTTTGTCTCTGTTTTCGACCTCACTTCTCATCTCCGTCTGTAGTCATCTATCGACTTTTAGATGCAAAGGTAGTACTGGCAGGAAACACAGCAAACACCAGTCCCTTATTGACAATAAATTTTTCAAGACCCTCCGAAATCAAATAGATTGCGGTTTCCTGAAAAATTTATTGATCAATTATTTGCCTTACTTTCCTTTTTGCCAGTACTCTTACCTTGCACATAAAAGGTTCGAGATGACGGTTACACCGGAATAAAAAAAAGTTCGGGTCGAAGATCCAAAAACCTTATTAAGGTTGAGAATCAGGATGCCCGAAATTAATTATAAAACTAAAAGCTGACCTATCGGCATGACGGGGAAAGAATATGAAACAATTTGATTTTATCAATTTAGCAGCACAGGGAGGCTTTGAGTTAATCGAAACTACATCGGAACGGAGTGGTTATCCTCTTGACTTGAAAAAGGCTATCATCGGCTTTGAATCTATGGAAGAAGCACGTGAATATGCAGAGCAGCACGATTTAAGCATTGAGATATTCCATAAACGTGATGGCTGGAATGTTTGGTATAGAACAGGCAATCGGGCGTACGACCCATTTACTCGTACAGCAGAGGATTATGGAGACGACTATAATTTGTTTACAGCCGGCGATGCTGCTGATTATTATGAGAACGAAGTAAAGGAAATCATATCAGATTTCGACAACTTCGAGGATGTTGAGAAATTCTTGAAAGAGCGTCGAGAGGTATATGATGCTATTTGCGCCCTCGATGATAACGAAGCCGTGGTGACATATCAAGGTCGCTTATATGAGGAAATTAAAAGGCATTCTATGGGCTACTACTTTGATACGCATTCTTATGCTATTGGGCTGATAGATAGAAATAATGAGGATTAACAGTTCCTCGTAGGCTACAATATTGTTCATTGTATTTTATTTTTAAGCTGGGCTAACGGCTGGACGGGCAGTTTAACAGATTTCAGAATAAATGCTATTTAGTTTCGATACTGACGCAGCATAATATTTAACGGACGATTGAAACTAAAAAAAAGAAATGATGTATCGCTTGATGCACCATTTCTTTTTTCTTTAGGAGGTTAGGACGGTTTGTTTTTATTAGTTTTTATAGTAGCCTTCCGTGGAGCAACTTGTGAACCACCGCTCTTCTTCTTCTCTGTTTGAATGACTTTGATCATCGTTTTTACTTCGTTGTCTATTCGATCAAAGTTAGAATATAGGATTCGTTCTTTAGAATCTTCAGAGTCAAAGTTATAGAACTTTGGTATTGGATAATTGAAATAATCTGCTTCTTCTGCTTTAATATTCTCCATATCAAAGGAAGTCTTACAGAAGAACTTGGTGGTCTTAAAATCTTCGGCTGTCTGTATATCCATAGCATCTCGTCTACCTGTTTTGGTGACAACAAAGTCACGTGCTGTTTGACCACAAAGCCAACCTGCTCCCATATCGCTAATCTTTGAAGCTGGGACAAGGCTATCCATATTCTCATTGAGGTTGATAGAAGTTCTATCTCTATCAATAGTAATACCTTTCTTTAACTGTACTACCTTACCAAAGATGTCCCCTGACAACCAGTCAAGCGTCTCCTTTGAACGAGCTGATCCTGACACAACATTACCTACGGTAGTAATAATCTTATCTTTTCCGACCTTGCCATAGTCAGCTTCCAATTGTGGTACTTCCTGAAAACCTAAAGTGACGGCTACCTTGTTACTTCGTGCTGTACCTATCAAACGGTCTATCTTATGGAAATAGAGCGTTGGAAGCTCATCAACGATGATACTCACAGGAACATTTTTACCCATACCACTATTTACACGTGTGACAAGTCGATTTAATATCAGAGCATTAAGTGCGCCAATGATACTTTCCATTTCAGGATCGTTGGCAATAAGCAGATAACTTGGATGTCGAGGATCTGATACCTTCAGGTCGAAGTCATCTCCACTGAATACCCAGTAAGACTCTTTTGTGGCCAAACGAGAGGTCTGTACACGAAGAGTTCCTATCATACCTTCCAGCTGCTCCATAGCTTGGTTATGAAAGGCCGTCATAAATGGTCCTAAGAGAGGAAATACTTCTGGGTCGGTTTCTAACACCTCAAATATCTCTTCATAAGAGTGGTTTAGGAATGAAAGAACGTGAGGCATATCCGAAAATTGACCTTTCCAGTAAGCAGGTTGTACCTGATAGTCTTTATTGCCAATCTGTTTCGCATCACTGAAAACCCTTCCTGTTAGTCTTTTATGATGAGTGCCTTTGTCTTCACTATATTCAGGATATAGCTCTTTTCCGTTCTCATCATAAGGTTTCTTGTTGTAGTTTACAAAAAAGAATATACATGCTGCAAGGAAGTTGGTTGCAGAGGTTTGAAAGAACTGATCTGAACCTCCGCCTGAACTCTTCTGTCCTTTTTGCAAAGACTCTATAAGGGTCTCTGCTGTTTCTTGTGCTGCAGCTAGGTTGGGGATGTACTTCTGCTGAATAGGATTGACACGTGCGCTGTATTCAACATTAACGAAGTTGATCATCTTGAAATCGCACCCTATAGGGATATTGCCTAGCTGCTGATTCTTCCTATAATGATAATAGAGTTTTGTGGCAAGTGTAGGGAACTTATAGTCATAGACAACCATAGAAAACCCTTTGGCTGAATGTTGTCTAATATAAGGCTCTATAACGGAGAATGTCTTACCTGAACCAGGAGTACCTACAACCCAGGTTCCTCTAAAAGGGTTCACTATGTTTATCCAGCCTTTGCGAAACTTTCCTTTATAGTAGTATCGCATAGGGATATTGACTGAATACTTATTTTCTACAAGTTCTGTGGTTTGCTCAAAACTCTCATTCTCAAAGTTGAAACGGTCTTTAAGCATGCCATCCTTGAAGTACTTTGACACATTGTCAAGTGCAATATGAACAAGTACAGTACCTACTACGGAGATAGCCATATACGGCCATATATTAGCCTTTAATAGCCATAGTCTTGCATGCCAATTACTGTTATAGATAAACACGGATACGACGACCAAGACAAGGCCAATAGATAGAGGGTAAAATACCATCTTTCGTGCATCAAACTCTATCTGTTTCTTATTCTTTGTTCCTATGCAGGTGATGATGACAAGCATAAGTGTTACCATCTTTGAATAAGGGAGGAACTGGTACATAGAGAGAACACTAAGCCTTTGGTGAAAATTTGCCGTAATTCCACCTAAGCCACTCAATGCTGTTTGGTCTAATCCATACATAAAGAACTCCAAAAGGAGAGAAATATATATGGTTGTCCTGAATATACTGTACGTTCCTTGTATTTCTTTACTTTCTTCCATTGTTTTTAATATTTTACACTTTTAGCTTTCCTAGACCATGCTTTTAAACAGTCGTTAGTAATTGTCCTCATCTTGCGTGGTTGGTATTCTTTGCCAGTTCCTTTTAGATCATACCATGAATCCATTATGGTTGTATAATTAACAAGTCTGCTTAACGTTCGTAGCTTTACGTTTAAAGCACGCAGATTTAAGCGTATATTATCCATTATCTTGATCCTTTCATATTGCGTTAGCTTTGTCCTCTTATCAGGATCCTTGCTAAATGGAAATAGATGCTCTATATCTCCTGCTACTTTAGTACCATTTTCTATAAGATCATGATAAATATTGTTTTTAGACCTGGATAAGGCCACAGCTAATACATTAGCCGGCTGCCTGACAACGATACTTTTTACTACTTTTAAGTTCTTCAACGTCTCGTTTACTTCCATATAAATACCATAAACATCAGCAGCTGTGTTGATAACATCCTGAAAACTGTCAAGATACTCATTGAATTGGAGTTGTAGGTTTGTTATTTCCTTAACCTCCTCCTTTAGGTACTTATGTCCTGTAAGATTGACTGCTAATAAAGCATCTTGGGCTCGTATAGCTTTCTTGGCCTGCTTGGCATAAGTGATAAACAGTGCTGCACGACCACCATCGGGACCGTTCTGTGCATGAATATTCGTAAACGAGGCAAGAAATAACATGAAAATCAGTAAGTTTATTCTTATTATGATTGTTTTCATTGGCCCCATGGTTTATGTGATTGTCTGTATCTATAGAACTTAGCAACATTGCTCATTGCTCTCCGCATTCGTCTCGAAGACTCTACTGCTAACATTTTATTGGATTTACCTATCTTTCCATTAATGGCTCTATTCCACACATCTTCAAAAGAGTGCATGGTGATGCTCACTGCCAGGAGTCGTAACTTTCTGTTTAAACGTGCTAGATTATCTGTTAGATTCCATAGTAGCTCCGTGCGTTCAGCACCGCTAAGCATATTACCTTCTCCACCTTTGGCTACAACCTGTTTCAAGGTTTTATAGGTTCGCATAAACTCGCTTGCCGTTTCCATATAGAGATTGTTCATGGAAAGGGAGGCTGCAATACCTTGTGGATTGATTCTGCAGGCTGCATGCACATCCCATAACGCTGTGAGAGTCTGCATACCATCAGAATAGAGAGTAGTAGCTGCTTTAATGGCGGAAGCATAGCCTGAAACTGTCTTTAGATACTCGTTATACTTCTTCTCCCAGTTCTTCATCTTGGTATTGAGTTTAACCATTGCCATCTGTTCTGCTGCAATAGCGGTCATACCTCTTGATTGCTTTACAACCTGACTATCTATCCGTGTCTCTCCTGCTATGATAGCTGCATATTCAGCAGGGTTGGACGAAGAAAGTCCCTGTGCTGATAAAGATATAGTCCCTAAAAGGAGAGCTATAAGCAAAAGGATACGTCTATGATCTATTGGTAATTTCATAAATTCCCTTTCTTTTCTTGTTAAACTCTACTCGCTTGCGTATCTCACCAACAATATCTAATCTTGCTTTTATACCTATCATATTCAGCTTCGGATTGTTCCTATCACCTGAATAGATGGTAATAGTCTTCAGTCCAAACAGCTGCTGTGGCAGAGATTGGTGCTGCTGATAGTCTATGACACGGTAAAGCTCGATGTAGTCTGTTGAGTGAGAAAGAACACCATGTAAGGTGATGAGTTGTTCTGCTGTTAGAACATACTCAATCCTTGCCATGTAAACAATCTGAAAAAACAGATAGATGGTAAGGAATAAGGATGGCCATATAAAAAACTCGTGAAAATCGAAGTCCGTAAAACGACTTACCCAGTATCCTGCAATACAAAGCAAGATACCAGGAAACTCATTAATACAGAACTGTCCCCAGTGAGGGCGGATTGTCACTGTCTGGAATGGTATAAATTCATTGTTAAGCATATCTAACATATTGAGAATTACTATATACCCATTCCTCTGCCTTCACCGTTACCTCTTCTTAGTGGTTCACTCTCCGCCTCATAAAGAGCTGCCGATACGGCTTCAGGAGAGACAACACCAGGTTTGGAATAGACATCTCGGCTAGCATAAAGTTCAGGGCGGTAACGTGGCTCGGACATAACACTACCAACAACGTCTAACCCAACAGATACTGCTGCTAAAATAGCTGCTCCTAAGTTGAAACCATGACCTGGCTTTGTCTTCATCTCTACTTCAGGGAAAATCTTATCAAAGAGTTTCATACGCTGGGTATCATTGACGGCACGGAACTTGTCAAAATCCTTTTGAGTAATCTCATGAGAGAATACATTACCATCAATGACAGCGGTCATCTTGTATTTGCCTTCTATGACTTTACCTTCAGCATCACGTAACCGCTCGACAGCAATATCACCTACATCAGTAGCTCTGCCATGGCCACCACTTCTAACCCATTGCTTACTGGGTTTTAGGTTTTCTAAGGACTCACCATTCACACCAGCTTCGCCCTGGAGGGCTATCTTGACATTCTGACGTAATTCCTCCAACGAAGGCCGCGCTTTGCCTTCTTGTATCAGCTTACTATCTGTCTGTCTGATAGCTTGAACATCTCCTTCTGAAAGAGCTTCTGCCTTGATGTGTTCGGAGTCCTTAAAGAGGGTTTTGTTAAGTGCCTCTGCCATCCTTTCGTTATAAGGTCGACTAACACCTTCCTTGGTAGTTTCCTTCATATCAGTATTCTCTGAATACGAAGTGATATTCTTTTCGACAGTGGAAATAGGAAGGGTGACAGCCTTCACGATAGATAGTGACTGTCCCTTCTCATCTTTGATTGGTATAAGCGTTGATAAGAGTTTTGCCTTGCCATCGTCGTCAGCCTGCTTGAAAGCAAGATAATCTTCTTCTGTAATCTTATATGACCACATTCCAATATCTTTGCTTTCTCGCATAGTGAGCATATAATTACCTGATATCTGATCTTTATATGCCATAGCACTTGTTATAGCAGCTGTAGCTGTATCGCTAACAAGATTATAATTGCCTTTTAGTACAGCAACGCCTGTAGTCTCGTCCAGCTTTCCGGAGCGGATTCCGTCTTCCATAATACCATTAGATGCACTCTTAATCTTAACTTCATCGAAGACCTTATCGAAGAGTTTCAGACGGTACTCGTCGTTATAGTTAATAAACTTGATGTAGTCTTCCTTGGAGATATCGTGCGACATGACTTGGTTATTGATGATAGCCGTCATACGATAGGTGGTTGCACTCTTACCATCGTTCACTGGTGATACTTGTATCTCACCAACTGATACGGCACGACCGTCTTTGACTGGGAGAAAGAAACCTTTGCCAGGGTCAAGTGACCGACCATCGACAACACCAATAGAGTTCCAACGGTCTAGGAAACCGCTTCTATAGTCTTCACGTGACGCTTTGAAGTCTATGATATCTACTTTTGAGTCCAGGTATTGTTTAGCAACTTCCTTATGGAGACCTAACTCTTGCTCGACTTCGGGCTTTAACTTGATGTCGATATAGTCTTTACTATTTAGTTTATCGGTGGTTATTTTGTCACTAAAATCCTTTCCTATAACGGCATTTAAGATAGCAAGTCTCTCGTTGACGGAGATGCCATCTTTGTTGTGCACACCTTTCTTGTCGTTATACTTGAACTTTTCACTCATGAGTTTCTTAGTCTCTTCAGGCTTCAGCTGGTATTCAAGATTGCTGTTCACTTCTGATGACTTGATGGTCAAAAGATTCTTCTTCTCATCAATGACAATACCATGTGATGAGAGTACTTCTTGGAACTTTGCTGATGACATATAGACTGGCGAGGTGATAGAGTTAAGAGGCACGGACTGACCTTTAGGACGTTCAATCTTGGGAGGTTGGACTTCCTTAATACTCATATCTTGAAGAACATCTGACTTCTGTCTTGTTCCTTTATCATAAAAGCCGTATGCTCCTGTTTTTAACTCTCCTGGTCGTAAACGCCCATCAGGACGGTCTATAACCACTGGTGCACTACCTGCATAGAAAGGTCTACCATCAATACGCCTTACCCTGCCACCACTTGCAAGGCCTAAGATGCCATCTATGATACTATCAAAACGACCGAATCGTGGTCCTTCAAAAGGACGGAAAAAGCGTGGCTCTCTATATCCGTATTCGCCATCTGCAAGTCTATGACCGTTTAAGCCCATATTAACAGGGCTATTGGCATTTCTTGCTGCTACATAGGACCCTGGTATATAATAGTCATCTTTGACAATGCTGACAAAGGTGTTGTAGGCTTTCTTATCCCATACATTGGTGCCACTGTTCATCAAGTTTTCAACCTGCTGCTGGTTAAGGGCGTAACGACGAGGTTCAGAAGAGTTATGAGATAAGGTAACTAATTCATAGTCTCCTGTATCGGTCATGGTAATATGCGCCTGCATGCCATTGGCATTGAGCGTATCTTGCAAACGAGGTGATATATCGGTCATCCGATAATCCGTATTTTTTCTTAATGTTGCCATAGTCTATTGGTTTGGATGGTTTTGTTATTACTTCTTTTTATATAGCATGACGCAGGTGTGACGATTGGCGGTGTACGGCTTGTAGTAGCTGTTTCCTCCTTTGATAGATGCTGTCATTTTATCTCTAGGCACACCTGCTTTTAGTAACAGTTTGGCTATATATCGACAGCGTTTGATGGAAAGGGTACGATTATGCTTACTTGTTCCTGTCTTGCTGTCGGCTGAACCTACAATACGAACATCTAAATCGTATTCCTTTACAGCTGCAGCTATCTCTCTTATATTGATAAATTGTTGCTTATCGATGAGTTCTGTAGAATTGCGCTTAAAAAAGAAGAGGATAGGTGCGTCAAACTTTGCGATATTGTCATCATCAATACTGTTGGTGCCATCTTTTCCTTCACCGTTAGCAATTCTTTCCTGAAGAGAGCGGAGTCCGTTATAGCTGTTACGAGGATAGGAAGGAATATTGATAGCTGTAGGATGAGTTATAATCTCCTCGTTAGCTATTGTTGAATGTATTTGTTCCTTTCTATGCCATCCTAAATGTCCAATACCAACTGTTATACCGATAGAACCTGACAATAGATTGTCTGCAAAATATTTTTTATTGCCATAACCATCAAAATTGCCATGAGCTGTTGTTCCTCCGAGAGTGGCAGATAAAGCAATACGTTCATTAAGGTTATAACTACCTGTAATACCATAAGAAAAGGCAAAGGATGAACGTTTGAGGTTATTATGCCTTATAAGACCGACACCGAGGTATGGACTTATATTCCATTTTGCAGGAGTGTCAAAAGAGGGGCGGAAGAGAGAGGATACATTGAAAAGTGCATCGATATGATAACTCCCAAAAGATTGTGATGTCTTCTGTGAATCAATAAACTTAAAACCTTGATAGACAAGACGAGTTCCAAAATAAGGAGAGTGCCATTTGCCTAGAGAAAAGTCAAAACCTATTTTGGTTCTGCCGCTGAAATCGGTATGGGTGACTGGAGATCCTAAGAAGGAGAGGAAACCTGTCTGTGCGGAAACAAACCAATTGTCTGTAAGACCTGATAGCTGGTAGCGTGGTTCTTCTATTGTTGGCACTACAGGCTCTTCGGGATTATCAATGTGACTGATGGGATTGTCATACATTGATTTTACATACATGTTTTCTTCTGTGCCATATACGACCTGGGCATAGAGGGCATGGCTTATGACAGCGAAAGCTGATAATAATAAGATCTTTTTCTTCATTTGATTTTATACTTTATTTTCAATTATTCTATATCATAATTTTTGGGCTGCTGCATCATAGAGGTAGAGCTTATACTTAAAAATGATGCTTTCACACTTCTGAACATAGTCTCGTGCAGTAGCATAGCCTGCTGATTTAATAGAGACAAGCCAGTTGTGAAAATCAGTGGAGCTGTAACGCCAGCATTGCTTGTAACGATCGCTCATCAGCAGCATGGAATGGTATTCCATACTGGCTTCAGGGGAGGCAAAGTTGCAGAACTTCTCACCTTTCAGGTCATCATCATGGACGCTATAAGGAAGCCCACTATTAAGCCAACTCCTGTTAGCTTTAATACCGAAATAGTTAAAGCCTGCTTGGGCTAGCGTACTGCTTCCCCAGTGACTTTCTAATGCCATTTGAGAGAGGATAACGGAGGCTGGGATACCATACTTCTTCTGCTGGCGCATGGCTGCATGGGCATACTTATTGAAGAAATCATTAGGGGAAAGGAGAGTGTTCTCGTTGACATGGAGGGCAGCGATACATTGTAGCTTTACATCTCTTATATAGGTAAGGAGATTGTAAGGGTCTTCGAGTCTTCCTCGTAATCTGCTGGTGATATGAAGGTGTGCTCCTGTGGAACGACCTGTATTGCCACTAACGCCAACTGGATCACCAGCAAATATCTTATCGCCTTTTCTTACCCATATCTGTGATAAATGGCAATAGCTGATAGTGTAATCTCCATGCTGCATGATGATATAGTTGCCTGATGTAGGATCACTGCCGGTGTTAAGGACGTTGCCGTCAAACATGGCAAGGCATTTCTCATAATGTGCCTTTAAGTCAAGGCCACAGTGATCTTTTGTCTTACCTGTGATAGGGTCTCTACGTCGTCCGAAGGATGAGTTGACTTTGATGTTACGAAGCGGAAAACTTACACTAAGATATTTGTCTATCCAATAATCTTGTAAGTTATCATTATCCGACTTCTTTTGCGCATAACATAGAAGGGTGCTTGAACTTAAAATAAGCAGAGAGATGTATCTCAAAATTGTTATCATATTCTTCTTTGTTTATACTGCAAAAATAGAATAAACCTATTTAATAAGGCGTGTGAAAAAAAAGGAAGTCTTATATTAACATTTCCAAAACGTAAAACCCCCTAAATCCGTGGAAAAAGATTTTGAAAATGTTAATATAAAAGGTTTATAATTTTTAGGGGGATTCTTTCAAAGGAAGAAACTATCTTTGCAAAAACAAAAAACAGAAAAGATGAAGACGATTTTTGCAGAAAATGAGATACCCTATAAGAAGTTTGAAAGTATAGGGTTTTCACAGGAGATGGTGGATGACCTTCCTGAAGTGGTTATGAATAAACTGTTGAGTGGTAACTGGACTCCAATCTTACCTATTCGGGTTGATTTAGGAGATGGGGTTAAAAGAACGATCCAGGCTCGCCTAAAATTAGAAAGAAGAGCAGAAGTGGTGGATATACTTATTGCTCCAAGAAGCGAAATGGCGGACCTGGAGGATTTCACGCCTGACGAACAGAATACGTTGCGTAGTGGTAAAGTTATCATTACAAAGATGCCTGGAAAGGAACAGTGCTTTGTGCAGCTCGATGATAAGACGAACAGGGTTTTGTATATTCCTGTTTCGCTGATGGAGGATAACCTAGCCACTCTGCAGAGCGAACTCGAACTCTCTAATGAACAGGTGGCACAGATGTGTACCGGCAATGTACTATCGGTAGATAAGCAGGAGGGAACATTCACTTTTGGACTGGATTTTCTTGCTGATGGTGGAATCAAGGTAGTAAGCGGAGATAGAGAACAATACGATAATGCTGCTTCACAGGAACTACCAACATTTAATTTCGGTATATATGGATGCTGGATAAAAGATGATGATAATTCTTTCAAAGACTACATTCCTGAAGATGATTACACCGAGGAAATGCAGCGTGAGTTCTACCACCTTGGCGATGAGAATGTGCAGAAGGAAGAACAGAAACGAAGAGGTATGCATAGATAATAACCCTAAATACTAAAATGTTATGGCTGAATTAAAGAAAGAATTGCTCGATCGGCTCGATCGGGAAGAAATCACCAACTTCGAGTGCATCATTATGCACGGAGAGGAAATGATAAATACCTACAAAGAATGGTGCGATGTACTCGGATATATGGAGGGCAATGAAGAAGGGGCAGAGCAGTTCATCAATGAATGGAGGTATGGTGATGATTCTGATGAAATGCCACAAGAGGCGTGGGATCTTCTACAAAAGGAAGGACAGAAGCAACAAAAGGAGCAGGAGAAAGAATTTCTGTCCCAAAGTAGTAATGGTAATCAAGATAAAGATGCCTATATTTCTGCAATGGAGGTATATGACGAGTGGAAAAAAGATCAGAATAGACTGAAGGCTTTAGGAAGCTCTGAAAATGCCATAAAAGTAACACTGTGGCGATATCAAAATCCTTTTGGTACGAAAAGTACTTGTGAAAAAGAAATAGGAGTTACAAGAAAAAATGCCAAGAGATGGTGGAATGTACGTCTCTTTATTGATGGTGCTATTGCTGGAGGCGGACATGTACATTTCCCTTTAGGACTTAATTATGATGTTATGAAAGAAACTATTCTTGAAGCAATACAAAAAGCGCAAGAAGATAAATAATCGTGACACAAATGATGGCAGTTTAGTGTTTTTTACAACATGTAGTTGTATTTATAGAAGGCGGTCTGCGTGATGCTGGCCGCCTTCTCTCTGTTGTATGGGGCTTCTCGCCCCCTATACCCCTCGGTGTATTCCTGGTATAGATTATTAAGGTTTGGGGGATATATCCCCTTATGATAAGGAAAGTTGTAAGATTTGACCGGAGGAGGTTTCTGATTGCTCTAATATACGTTTGGTATAGTTGGGGTTGTTTTCTAACCTTTCTCGCCATATCTTGGAATATTCGGGATTGGTAGCGTCAAAACGGCAACTCTGACTAATGATACCACTGCCTAAATGGGAAACGAGGTTCTCAAAGAGATAGGAGTCAAAGCAGAGCGTATCGAAGTCTATATCTCTGGTACTCTCTATCATGGCAACTGCTAAATCCCTATAATAATCGTCCCCATTCTCATACTTGTCTTTGGAGGCTATGTGAATGACTTTACTTGTGTGGTCATAAAGTGATAGTCCTGGCGTGCCATCATGCTTTAATTCAATCTTACTAAAGTCGTTTGCATCAAGGAACTGATAACCACTGGTTTTCTTTCTTTCCAATGCTACCATGTTTAACTTCAATGATTCATAAGCTCGACGCTGGTTAATAGGGAAGGTGGTTTGCGAAATATTATAAACTCTTTCTGTACCTGCCTCTTTGAGAATATATAGACTTTCTGCTTCTTCAGAAATACCATAGCCTTTATCTAATAACTCTCTTTCTGTAATGAAGAAAGGTAACTCGAAGCCTTTCTCCTCCATCCATAGAGCTAACATAATGGCATTGGTGCCTGTATAGACTTTTCCTTCCGTATCTCTTGGAAGCATCATCAGTTTGGATACCCATGGGTTATCACCGTTATCAAGCTGCCTTTTGAGTTTCTTACTTAATAACATACCATAGACTCGATAGGCTTCTCTTCTTTGCATCTCTTCAGTATGCCATCTACCTGTAGGGCTTGGTTGGACCTGTATATAACCTTGGGGAATGGATATACTCTCTTCTTTGCTGGAAGGCTCTGCTTCTTCGCTTGAAGACATACTGCTATTTGAAGAACCTGTACTGCTTCTCTCTTGCTCGGTGATAAGTGGAGAGCTTACTTCAAGGGGTGCAGCAGCCGGTTGTTCTACTTTTACTGCTGGCTTGTATGTAGGCTCTTTAAGACTTTCTTTATGTACAGAAGATGCTTCTGTCTGTACAATGTTTGCAGATAGAACAGCCGCTTCTGAAGAGGGAGAAGGGGCTATCCCTAATCGTGTGAGAACACTCTGCCACAGTGTATCCAATGGTTGCTTTTCTGTTGTCTTGCAATAGACTGACAATCCTTCGGAGATAGTGTTAAGTTTAGCTTGTAATAGCTCCTTTACTATCTTATCTGTACTTTTGCTTTGGACTCTCTTATACTCATTGATTAAAGAGTTACAATATTCTACGATGCTCTTTAGCAACGTATCCTTGTCAGAGGATGTTAAAGGGGTAACTATGTTACTTTCAGTGTTAGATGCAACGACTTCGTTTGAAGCATTTACAGCAACTCTGTTGATTTCCATACCGTCGATGCTGCATAGACTTTTTTCTATAGATAAGAGCACGTACGCTCCATTTTCATTGACAGCATTACCGAAGATCCTTACCATAGATGCAAGGTCGTTGGTTACCGTACGCTCGTTTAAAGTCTTCTCTATATAATTCAAAGCATCGACAAAAAGATAGGATTCATCATTTTCAATGATATACGCCTGGACCTCTTGTGTATCCAAATTGAAATCTATACGTATCTTGTTATCATAGAGTGACCATGCTTTGGGATAATAGGTCTTACCACCAAGATTTACGTAGATGGAGTTATTGACAGGGAACATACCTTGTAAATGGTTGGCACGCTTTATCATACCTATCAATGATAGATATTTCTTTTCAACATCATCTCGTACTGTGGCTTCTTCATTCCATTTGTGGAGAGCTTCGTTACTAAGAACGGTGAAATTCTTTGTATCAATTAGTGTCTTTAGTTTTTTGTATGTGATATAATCTTCAGATGAGGGGTGGTGACTGATTTTATCATAGAAAGAGACACATAAAGATAAAGGCTCTCCGTCTTTGTCTATAACTTCCTTAACTCTCATATAACGATTTTGATTATGAGATGTTTCATTGTCCTTTCTGTTGTCTATAAAAAGACTACCTACAAGGGTTCGGCAGGACCTGGCATCTATCATTCTTATATAAGCTTCAGATAATTCGTATCCTGCTAATTGTAGTTGATAAAGGCGATCGGCTTGTTGATCTAAATCTTCAGCATAGGGCTTAGAATTTATCCAGGTACTTAGCAAGCCGTCTTGCCATTGAACGGCTGGGAAGAACTTGGAGTTGTGCTTGTCAGTATCATTACAACGTTCTTTCGCCCATAAACTCATCTCTAATGCCCATCGCTCTAATAGAGTATGCTGCTCTTGATTTATTGATAGGAAGGATAATTCTTCAACAGAGAAAAAATGGTTTTGAGGGAAAGGTTTCTTCTTTGTGTTGTCTACTTCTGTCTTTTCTGATGATTGCTCGACATTCTTTCCAAATATCTTACTCCATCCACTTAATAGGTGGTTGTGAAAGAGATTTTTTTTATTATCACTTTGGCTCATACTTGTTATAGTTAAGAGAATTTATAAACACCAGCCTGCAAAGGTTTATCTTTGTATGGATAGTGCTTTGCAAAACTGGTGGTTCAAATACTTAAAAAATATGACACATCATTTTTGTGTTGTGCTTAGTTCCCATGGAACAATGCTGCTGGTACGGCACTCGATATTGACATTGCCTTGATAAATGTGGAAATGAAGCTCGCCTTTGACTTCTACGTAGGCATCGGGCTTGAAGAAGTCTTGCTTAACTGGGGTAGGTGCAAGAAAGCGAACCCATAGCCAGCCGACTTTCTCGCCATCTTTGTCTTGGGATATGCCGGAAAAGGTTTGGAACTGATGACCGTTTTTATTGGTGCGTTCAACGATTTCACCTTTGATCTTTCCTTTGAACTCCATAGAGCCTGTAAGAGCATCAGCTTCGGTGGACTTCACAATCTCTATCTCACCATCACTACGGAGGTTGTAATAAGTACGCTCGTCTATCTTCTTAATGTAGAGTGTACCGTTAACTTTCACTCTGCGACCAGTGGAATACTGTCCCATCGTATCTTTGTTGCCTGGGGCGGAAACAAAGACTTGTAGCTCGGCTCCTGAACCGTCGCTACCTGCTATGGGAATGGTTATACTGAAGGAAATAAAGGGTGTTCCTTCTTTGCTTTGTTTCTCTACTGCGGAATTACTGATAGTACCGCATGCTGTGACATTACATTTAATCATATTTCCTATTTCTTTGTAGTTTTATACTCTACGTATCGTATTCTCTTGCTGCTTTTCAGGTAGCTCTGAATCGTAATTTAACGAGGCGGTTTGAGTAAGTCGGCCGACATCAACACTTTCTCTATCTCTTCTTAACGAAGCAGCTTCCTTGGTTTCTTCCTGTCCGTTCTTTTCTGTAAGAGCAAGGTCGTTACTCTCGTCTTGCTTTAACTCCTGGGCGAGGGTTAAGATGCTCATGAAGAGCGAGGATAGAAGGCCTGATATACCATTGTTTGCTTGGGCTGCTTCCTCGCCATTCCTATTCATAAGGTATTGTAACCACCGGTTAGGATCATCGGAATTAGTGAGGTTAGATAGGAGTTGGGGATTGTCGATGGGCTGTCCTCCCATGCCTGGTTGCCCATTGTTATAAGCCATAAGGGAGGCATAACGAGCTACCATGTTCTGACCGCCTTTGTCTAAAGGAACTGGGAGGTTGCCTCTGAAAGAGAGTTCGGCAAGGTATTCGGCAGGGTCATAACGCTGAAGGTCACCTTTGCTATTATAGAATTTGGTCTCAAAATGCAAATGTGCTCCAGTGGAACGACCTGTATTGCCTGACATACCTAAAGGGGTTCCTGCATTGACAACGTCGCCAACATTGACTCCTATTTTGCTTAGGTGCATATAGGTGCACTGTAAACGGCTGCCATCGGCACGGTTGTATTCAACGGTTATCATATTGCCTGCTGCACCATTATTAGGCTTAACGGCAATGACCTTTCCATTATCTTCTGTACCATAGATGGGGAGATATTTGCCTCCTGTGCTAATATCTACCCCTCCATGATGATGCCCCGGACGACTTTCGCCAAACTCTCCTGACACTCGTAACCCTTCTAAGTTGATAGGCATACACCATCTGCCTTGAAGAGGATTAAGGAGGATGGCTGGTGCAGCAGGACGTGCTGTGCCTGCTGGGCTGATGCCTTGGCCTCGCATATAGCCTATGGGAATACCTTTCTGATTGGCCGTCTGTATGGCTAGGCGGTCAAACCTGTCTAATCCGTATTTACTGATAACACCTTCGATGCTGTCTACATAGTTGGGGGCGGTGGCATAGCCGCCTGCCTTAATTCCTCGTATCCAACCTAAGTGATCTGTACTATCATTGACAGGACAACGTCGAAGATATCTTGATTGGAGGAGGGTGGCAGAATGGTCGTTAAGACTTTCCTCTACACTGTTATATGAACGGAATGCTTCATTGGGACGGTCATCGTCATGAAAACTAACTCTGCCTGTCCATGAGGAACCTCGCTTGATGCCGAAGAAATTGTTGTCGTTTCTGGCGAGGTCGGAACTGCCCCAGGTACTCTCTACGGCCATCTGTGCAAGGATAACCGAAGAGGGTATACCATACTTGATTTGTTGCTCCATAGCATAAGGGGCGTATCGATTGATAAACTCTGATGGTGAAATTGCCATGTTGTTTGTCTATTTTTTTCTTTATCCTATTCCCATACCACGAGGTTTAACTGTTCTTGGAGTAGTTTCTTCTTGCTGAACGTCTTCCTCATTTGTGTCTTCAGATTGAGATAGCGTCTGCTCTTGGTTTGAAGAAATAGTCTCCTGCTTTTCTTGTTTTATGGGATTCTCATTCTTTTCTTCTACTTTGAGAAAGGGTGCAAAGACCACTGCTGCAACAGCTTTCTTATACTCTGCCATATCGTCGGCCAACCACATCTTATTCCATTGATCTTTGCTTATCGGCTCTTTCATGAGCTTACCGTCAATAGTGGCCATAACATATTTCTTGTTAGGATCATCTCGGTCTTTGCTGATGGTAGGACGTTCTATCTTACTCATATCGACAGCAGGGACTTTTGGCATGATAAGGTCCACTTTAATTTCAGGGTGCTTCTGTGCAACAGAATAGTATTTCTGTGCAAGAGCTTCGTGTATCTCTTTCTTTTGATCTGTGTTTCTTGCATCAAAGTAGGCTCTCTTATGAGCTTCGTTAGGATAGACTGCAAAAGAGGGTTCGTTATCTACTTTGAAGAAGAAGGCATATTGTCCCTTATCATCCTTGATAGGTGTAAAGAGTTTTATATTGGCAACTTTAGCTGCCTCTATCTGTGGCTTTACATCAATATCCCTGTGCTGGCTGAAATCATATTGCTTTAGCTTATCCACAGAGACTTCTTTGCCTTTGTAATAGTCGTTGGTTTCATTTAAACCTAAACCACCACCTGCATTGTAGAACTTGACATCACTGATGCCTTCCTTGCCTAAAGCTATTTTAATGCGGTCTTTGCGGATTCCTGATATTTCTACATCATCGTCTAATGATGCTCCTTCAGGAAGAATAACATCGGCTGCACCTTTTGCCTTGTCTCTTACAATAACGATTTGCTTGGACTCTATATCGGGAATCTTGGCTAAATCGCTAGAAATCTTGTATTGCTTTGGACTGACAATAAGATCCTTTGGAGTGAGTTCCTTGCGGATATCTTCGTACTTGACAATCTCTTGCTTTAGATGCTTGTCAATAGACTCTATTGCATTATTGACATCTTTTTCGATTAAACCGAGCATCTTAGGGTTCTCTCTAATCTCTCGCTGCAAATAGTTAACATTTTGCATGCTTTCTTTTGATAGAGTAGCTGGAAGGCCCTGACGTGCCATAAGAACTCCTGCAGCTAGGTCTTGAACGAAACGTTCGTATTTAGCATCATCGACAGGGAGGAGGTTGTTACGTCCCATCCTGTCAAGACGATGCTCGCTACCTGTGGCTGCAACAACGGCACGATAGATGTCATTGGCTTTCTGAAGAGCAGCTTGACGGCTATCGCCAGCATCCTTATCGCTCATCCCACTGACAATAATCTTATCTGCTTGCTTGTCGTAAGCGGCATCTTGAAGCACCATGACACGCTCATAGCCTATACCTGCAGATTTGGCTACTCTCTGTGCTGTCTGATTGGCATTTGAAATGACCTCCTTCTCGTTAGGAAGCTGTCTGATAAGTTCGGCACTATCAAGATTCTCGGCTACTACAACCCACTGCTTGGCTTCGACTAATTTGGGTAGATAGTCATTAATCCTGTCAAGTGGGAAACTTACTGACTTGACTTTTTGACCGTTTTCTTCGGTCTGACTGACTGGCAAGTTTAATAGCTTTCCTGCTCTTGACGCATCTTTTCCATAAATCTGATATTTACTGTCAGTACGAGCAATGACCATAGAGGTAGGATGGTTGGATTTTAACTTCTCGGCAAACTTCATCATACTGCTTACGCCACGCTCGGAGAGTTGATCTATCTTGGCTCCTTTGTCTTTCAAAAGAGCTGTATAGTCTGCTTGCTTGCCTGCAGGCATAGTGGTTTGATCAATATTGAAGATACCGTACTCTTCCTTCGACTTGTGCTTGGTATAGAACTCCTTCTCTTCTGCAGGAAGTTTATCATAGTCTTCTCTACTGATGAGTTCTTTTGTGCCTACATGCTGATAGTCCCATTTAACCCAATTGAAAGCAAGAGATTCTTCGTTCTGCTTTACAGCCGTGCCAGCATCTTTTGCACTGTCATAGGTAGTATATACATTTGAACGATAGCCCTGCCTATCTGATTGCAGATTCATCATGATGTTGTTATAAGCCATGATGGGACGCTTCGCGCCAATAAACTCGGCATTGCTCTTGCCTGCCTTGTTCATCCAAATACCCTTGTTGCCTTTGGCAAGCTCTAAGGCACCAAGAAGAAGGGCAGCATGGAGGAGAAGTTTGGAACTCGGACCGCTATCTTTCTCTTGCTGTTTGTTCTCTTCTTCTCGACGCTTTTCTTCTTCGACCTCCCTACGACGTTCGTCTTCTGCCTTCTTCAGGGCGGCTTGCTTAGCTTGCTCGGCTTTCTGTTTCTTCTCTTCTATAGCGGCCTGTTGAGCATCTGCTATGACGGTTGCCTGCTTCTCGGCAACTTCCTTTGGTACATTTCCTTTTTCCATGATGTTTTTTGCTATGCTTGCTACATTGGTTTCGGGATTGCTGTCCTCGGAGAGAGAGATATCTTCATCGGTTTCTTTGCTTTCCTGGAAGGATTCGTTTGCCTCGATAATCTCTTTCACTTGTTCAGGGTGCAGCTCTTCCTCAATCTTGGGTGACGCTTCTACTGTGACTTGTTGACCTTTCACGCTATAATCTGCAGAAACTTTACCGGATTGCAATAGTTCTATGCCTCCCTTTGACCCATTGAGGGTGGGTTCCCCATAGTATTCTGTAGTATCAATATGGTCCTTAAGAACAGCCACAGCATTCTTGGAAAGATCATGCTTGGAAATACCCATAGAGCTTTGTAAAGCCCAAGCTGCAGCAAACGCTTCATCGGAGATAACATGGTCTGAATTGCCTTGCATGATTTCGTCATAGTTATCCCACTGCTTACCGTCTATGGTAAATGACAGGCCTACTTCCTGATTCTCTTTTTGTAAAAGAATCGTTGAAAATGCGTATGCAGCTACTATGTCGACATTTTTGCCTGTGGAGCTACCTTGCATATTGGAGTGTGATTCTTCCTTAGGAGAGACTTCCAACCATGCTTTTAAAGGTTCGGGGATGATATAAGTATCGAATATTCGGGGGTCATTCTCGATCTTTGCAGATAGTACATCAGACCCCCATTGGTCAATAGTGAGAGTTCCCTTTATGCGAGGTAAAATATTTTCCACTCCTTTTAAGAGCATGTTACCATACTCCTCTGCCGTGTCCTGATAGGTGAAATCACCTGTCTGACTTTTCTCTTTCTCATAGGCTTCCCATACTGGGACCTGGAGAGAGTCAGGGACAGAGACTTTCTTCTCTTGGTCGGCTCCTTGGTCTTGAACAACAGAAAGAGGCTTTAGCTGGCCTGAATAGATGGATTGAGGTATCATAACTTTATTTGCTGCTTCAGAAAACATAAAATCTTGACCATATACAGCTTTTATATTATTGCTGTACTCGGAAATAATTTGGCTTGCTTGGTTAATACGCATTGCTAACTGACGAGTTCTTTCATCATTCACAGCAGCTGGATACTGGGCGTTAATATTGCTGTATTGTGCTTGAAGATCTGAAAGAGTCTTGCGACTCTTATTGTCTTCGGACAAATCTTTGTCAAGTCTATCACGAGTAGACTCATCGGTAGGAAAAAGATCGCTAATATGTTGCTCAAAATAATAAATTTTTGCCTTATCAACAGTAGTTGCAGGACCAAGCTCTGTATTATGATTCCCTTCAATTGAACTCTCTGTAATTTCAATTGATAACTTAGAAGGAAAATCTTTCTCGAAATCTTTTACAGTCTTTAGCTGCTCTGCTGTTAATCCGTATTCATTGCCGTCTTTGAGATAGGGAATTGACCATTCAGGTAAATAAAACTCACCATAGGGAACCTTCTCTATTAGAGGCTTATTGTCTAAGATATTACTAATGTCATCATCTTGTCTCTCTGATGAAGATACAGATTCTTCTGAAACTTCTTCTTGTCGAACTTCTGCATTGCTTATTTTAGAAGATTGTTGTGTCTCTTCTCCAAGGTCATCGGTAAGACCTTCTAAGTTACCTTCTTTCAATGGGGTCTGTCCTAAGGCAACTCGCTGCTCGTCAATCTTCTCGATAATCATGTCTGATGCTTTGCCTACATCGGACATGATAGTGGTAATGCTTTCAGGATTACGTTTGAGATTTTCTAACCACCCTTTCAGGTAATTGGCATTGTTTTCTAATATCTTCTTATCAAAACCCATCGTACTTCCTACTAGAGCTGCTGTCATTTCGGCAATTAATTCTTCATGAGCATAACCGTCGGTACGCTTTGCTCCAAATTGCCTGTTAAGACGAGACTCATGACCTGTTGAGTGGGCCATCTCGTGCAAGGCGGTGGAGTAATACTCCATACCGTCACGATAGACTTCTTCAGTAGTCTTACCAATGTTGAACTGCTCTTTCATAGGCAGTACAATAAAATCCTGTGATGGTACGTAAAAAGCTCTGCTGGATGGTTTGTTATAACGAATATCACAATGCCAAGCTTTCTCCTTGAACATTCTATCAAGAGCATCATTGATATACATACCTTTGCTGTCCTTTACTTCTTCATCAGGGGCCTTAAAGCGAGCAACAATGGCATCGTATTTCTTTTTATTGACCTCTGATAAGTTCGTCTGGTCAATATTGAAAACATGGTAAACTTTTGGATAAGGACGAACGGAATACTTGTCACGCTCTTCTTTTGACATGGCATTATAGTCTTCCTCGGATACAGTCTTGCCCTTTTCATCCTTAATGGATAACCCCCATTTGAAAATTGGGACAGACTTCTCACCTGCATTAACATGAAGGTTACGATCTTTGGCTTGCTTAAAGGTCATATAGACAGGAGTGTTGTATCCCTTTTCTGATGTGTCTGCCATCAAGAAAAAGGAATTTCCTCCTGAATAGGTCCTACCAGTGATATTTTGTGGCAAACCTAATATGGTTCCTTTTACTCCTAACCAACCTTGCTTCCAATTCTTAGATTTGGCTTTGGTGATGATATTATACATCATTTCTGCAAACTTCTGAAGATTGTCTGCAGGTTTATTACTTCTTTCGTAAGAAGATGGACGTTTTTTGTTCTTTTTACCAGGCATAATAATGGATTTTGATTGTTACAAAATAAGTAACTTAAATCCAAAAAAACATACTCAAAAAAATAAAACTCTTATATTAACGTTTTCAAAACCTTTTCAATGGGTTACAGAGGGTTTTATGTTAAAAATGTAGCTTTATTATTTTGTGAAAGAATAGATAAGATACTAAAAAAATCTTTCGCAACTGTTACAATCCTTGTTAGGGAAAAGCTATTCTATACAAGACTTATATTCTATATGTATATACATATAGGTGTATTGTTGTATATAGTGATATATTATATATCTCTATAAAGGAATACACCTATATACTTTGATTAAAACATATCTATATTGTACCGGTGGTACTTTTTACTTTGACTTAGTCTATTTTAATTTTGTCTCTATTCTCGGCCACTCACTTCTCTTCTCCGCTTGTAGTCATCTATCGACTTTTAGATGCAAAGGTAGTACTGGCAGGAAACACGGCAAACACCAGTCCCTTATTGACAATAAATTTTTCAAGACCCTCCGAAATCAAATAGATTGCGGTTTCCTGAAAAATTTATCGATCAATTATTTGCCTTACTTTCCTTTTCACCAGTACTCTTACCTTGCACATAAAAGGTTCGAGATGACGGTTACACCGGAATAAAAAAAAGTTCGGGTCGAAGATCCAAAAACCTAATAAGGTTGAGAATCAGGATGCCCGAAATTAATTATAAACCCTTTAGCACTCGATGTTATGAATAAGAGATTTATTTTCGCTGTTTATGTTAACGGCAAGGTCTGCAAAGTCTATGATTGGTTTTGTGAGACGGATAGAGAAATGAAATTGCAAGCGTGTGCATTATGCGCTGGGGTACGTGCTTTCAAAAAGAGTGCTGGAATATTAGTATATAAACTGCAAGAGGAGGGGACTTTCCTTGTGTGCCATAGCGTAAATTTCAATAATAGCTGGTATATACATCAATGTGCTTTCCCTCTTTCCACAGTAGAGAATTTTCAGATGTTGCCTGATATACTGAATGGTAAGGTTAATGAGAACAAAGAAATAATCAACAAATAAACAACAAGGAAGAATGGAAAAGAAACTTGTTTTTTTGGTTTATCAGACTGATGCTTGGCACACTGTCAAAACAAGGGAACTTGTTTACATTGGTGAGAATATGGAGGAGACTATTCGTATAATGGTAGATTTTCTTTCATTAACCGAAGAGGATGTTAAGCAGCTTAGACAGTGGAGACAAACCTCATGCAACAATAGGGACTTTGAAGTTATGATTGAACGCCAATTCGTGAATGACTTTACCGTTTAATTCAAAACAACAAAAGATTATGAAACAAGCAAATCCTAAGAAGCGAACGTATCGCTATTGTGTGAAATGCGGTCATGCAGTACAATATGAGAGGATTTTGGATTATCCTTTCTACTGCCCACATTGTGATGAAAATATGTATAACTTTGAAACATACAGAAGAAGATGAGCTACAAGGCAAAAGCAAGAGTAAAGGTTGTTACCGAAGCGGGCAAATGGTATTTGGCCGAGATTAAGGGACTCAAAGAGGGAACTATTGTTGAGGGTATATACAACCCTCTGAACAGGGCGTTCGACTTCTACTGGAACGGTGAGGGGGCAATGCTTTGGATTGGCGAGAATGGAGAATTGATAGACGAATAATCAGATAATTAAAAATAAGACACAATGAACGTTTTTACAAATAACGCAGATTTCTACCCTACACCTGTAGAGGTAATAAATACAATGATGATGGGTGAGAACTTTATAGGTAAGACGATCCTTGAACCATCTGCAGGCAAGGGAAACATTGTAGACTGGCTTAAAGCAAATGGAGCTGGTAGAGTGATTGCATGTGAAAAGGACGAAAACCTAAAGAAACTGCTGACAGGCAAATGTGATATTATTGCAGATGACTTTCTTTCTGTTTCTTCTGAACAGATAAGTCATGTAGATTATATCGTAATGAATCCGCCTTTTTCTGAAGGAGCTAAGCATATCTTACATGCTTTTGAAATTGCACCTGCAGGATGTACAATTATTGCGTTGTGCAATAGTAGTAGTCTTAATAAAGGCTGGGAACATGATGCTACTAAAGAAAAGCTCATAGAAACAGTTAAGCTGTATGGATGTGAGGAATTTCTTGGCGACGTGTTTAGCTGTGCGGAAAGACAGACAAAGGTTAATGTTAGCATGGTAAAGCTCTACAAGGAGGGAGAGGGAGTTAATGAGTTCGACGCTTATATGTTCTCTAATGAGGCAGATATACTTGATGCAAACGAAACAGAAGGGTTAGTACCGTATAACGTTGTGCGTGATATGGTAAATCGCTATATCTCTGCTGTACGCCTTTTTGATGAAACAATGGCTGCTGCCGAGAAGATAAATTCTATTGCTTGTTTTAATGGCGAAGAAAACCGTTTCCTGCCTGTAAAATTTGCAGTTGTAGATGGTTCAAATGCGGTGGTACATGTAAGTCATCAACAATATAAGAAAGCTTTGCAAAAGTATTATTGGAGGTTAATCTTTGGTAAGCTCAACATGGAAAAATATGCTACACAGAAATTACGTGAGCAGATAAATAAATTCGTGGAACAGCAAACAAATGTGCCTTTCACCATGCACAATATCTACCAGGTACTGAACATGGTTATGCAAACCACAAAGCAGCGAATGGATACAGCTCTGTTAGAAGCGTTTGATATAATTTGCTCTTTCTCTTCTGAAAACTCTACTGCTGGAGAGACGTGGAAGACAAATGCTAACTATATGGTGAATAAGAAATTTATTGTGCCTGGTATGACTTCATACGATGCACAGTGGCCGACGCCCTTTGTAAAGCGTAGCTATTCGAGTCATGATACGATGATGCAAGACGTAATTAAGGCTCTTTGCTATATTACTGGAGAGAATTATGATGCTATACCTGATATAGGACAGTTCTTGTATGATAATGAAATCCAATGGGGGACTTGGTTTAATTGGGCTTTCTTTAGAGTGAAGGCCTTTAAGAAAGGTACAATGCACTTTGAGTTCCTGGATGAGAAAGTATGGATGACGTTTAACCAAGCTGTAGCAGAACAAAGAGGGTGGGTGCTGCCAAAGAAGAGAAAGAAATAATTGCATGTACAGGGAGGCTGTAAGAGCTTTGCAACCTCCCTAAAATAAAAACTTTGACGTATTTAATAAGATAAATATTTTGTAAATTGAAAATAAATTAATAACTTTGTAAGTAGATATTACTGAACTTAAATGATAGAAAGGAAATTATTATGATTGAATTAGCAGTATGTGCCTGCATCTTTGGAGCAGGAATAAAGGCTGCACTTGGCGGTGGTAATAGCCGTAAGAGTGGCAGAAGAAATAGCAACTATAAGGATGCTATGGGGTGGTCACATGATCATCATCAGAAGTTGTTCTAAAAATAAATTATTAATCATAGGTACGCTTTCGTTAGCGTACTCATTAACGTTTATAGGTTATGAAGAAGATAAGACTTTTCCTTGTAGCTCTACTCATGGGAATCACATTAAATATTAGGGCACAGGGCAATACGCAAAGTACACAGAGAGACTATTATATGTATTCATGTATTGAAGTACGTTGGGCAAATAAAGCTAATGGAGAACAATGCTTTGTAATACTGATTACTCCTGGAGATAATGCACAGCAAAGATTTTCTATATTGAAAAACGATAATGGTAAAGCTGTTGTCGTAAGAAATATGATGGAGGGGTTAGCTTATCTGCAAGTGCATGGATGGGAATTACTTCAACCAAGAGAGAATATAGGGAAATGGCTAGTTAGAAAGAAAGTTTCATTTGAAAATTTAAAAAAACTGGTTGATAGTACTACAACCTACGAAACCGTTACTCCAAAAGTTCAACTTACTTTGGACGAGAAAACATTAAAGGTTGATTATGAATAATTCTCTTACTCATTAAAACATATCTATAAAATGAAAACAATTAAAACATTGCTCCTTTTCCTATCTCTGATAGCTGGAGGAATGATTAATACTACATCTGCACAAGAAGTAACCGTTGCAGAACCGGATACGACATCTGCAGATCTATTTTATATTGTAACAGAAAGCAATGACTTAAAAGCTCTTCCTTATGAGATGGGAGAGATTAAAACGCATAAAAATAAATTTGGCAAGATAGCATCTATCGTTGGAAATGTTGCCTCTGCAGCAGGTGTGGTGGGTAATCTTGGTATAATAGCTTCTGCACATACAGAGTCTCTGAACGGACTACTTACAAGTATGCAAGTCATGAACTCCGCTTACAGTGTAGGAGACTTAGCTGGTATTGCAAATAATCTTGCAGGCGCAGAAGGTCAAGATTTGACGTTTAACACGCCTCATTCAAAGACGGTTGCCCCTGGTAATGGTAAAGATTTGAATATCATAGCTGCCCTTAGATGCAAAGATAGGGAAACAGCTATTACAGCTTTTAAGATTGTTCGTTTTAAGACAACAAAGAGTGATAGACGGCTCCATTGGTTACAGACAAAGGCATCACTTATTAATACAGAAAAGGCAGACGATGCTAATAAAGCTGGTTATCTGTCCTATGGGTATAAGAGTTATGGTGATCACTCTTCTCTATTGACTGTGCCGGCAACACAACTTCAGAAAGGTGAATATGGAGTTTATTTCCTTGGAAATATGTTCGGTGTAAACCAGGCAATTCTGTGTTACACTTTTGCTATAGAGTAAAAATAATGTGTTTAGTATAGTCTCAATTCAAATATTGGGTGGGGAAGAATTGTTCTTCTCCACTTTTTTATTATAGTAAACCCCCACCGACGCAACTTATTCTACGCCAGCAGGGGTGCTAACAAGTATTGATAGTAAAGAAATTATTTCAATCCATAACTTCGCTGTTGCTCTTGTTCCTCCTGTGAAGCTAAAGTTCTGTCATAGCTATTAGCAGCTGAAGCTCTGTTTTCGTCATACTTTCTTAACACAGCATTTGCAAGCGTGTTCAAAGGTAGGGCTTTTTTTTCAAATGCGTCTACTGCTGTGTCAGAAATATTTATAACAACAGGTTGATTGTCGATATCTGCTATTAATGATCGCCCTTTCAATGCCACATTGCTTAGACGTGGGTTGAGTGGCTCATCATCATATTGCTTATAGTTTTTCCTGGGAGCTGATGGCTGGGGCACTCCTAACATTTCATGCCCTGCATTGTTTAGGAGATTCATGCCTCCAAAGCCGAGGAACATTAACTTTAACAGTGGGTTCTTACTAAATAGACCTGCTGCAATAGCTGCTAATGGTATAATATTGTTCCCTAATGTAAAGGACTCATTCCTACCTGTAAACATACCGATAAGCATATCAGGAAGCATAGCTATCACATAGCCTAAATTCTTTGTGATGTCTCCAAAACCATTTAGCCCTGCATTGTCTAAGTAAGGCCCCCATCCTGCTGTACTTGGTGCTACAGGAGTCTCCTGTGGTACCGTCGGGGGTACATTCTGATATGGTACGGTATTGCTTTGAGCTGAAGAACTCATTGTGCTACTGACTATAGGCTGTTGCTTGGCAGACTCTATCGAGGACGTTTTAATTATAGGCTGATGCTGGGTCGTATTTTGCTTATTGAAAGCGGCAGCCCTAGCTGCTTTTCTCTCTGCATTGGCTTGATCAATAAGAACAGCTGCCTTAGCGTAGTCTCCAGCACGCTGTGAGACCTGTGCAAGTGTCATATTCTTACCGTTTATATTATATACTCGTAAACCTTGCTCGGACATCTGTTTGGCCATAGAGAGAAACGAACTAGAGAAGGCACGGCACTGTTTCGATGTCTTATGTAACATCCATCCAGGAATAGTAGCTTGATCTTTATAAGGTAGGGCTTGACTGCTTAGCATGGTAGCTACAGACTTTAGGAGTTTCCTAGAATTGCCTCTTGCCTCTGTTAAAAGGTGGTTTGAATCCTTGTTGGTAACAGTATTACTGACATGAGGGCGCATAGGACCAACCTTTATCTTTTTACCTAAGCCATCATTGACATTTGAGATATACTCTGTACCATTCCTCTTATACCCAGCACCTTTCTTTTGATAGTTGTCTAGAGTGTCTTCATTGCCAAACACTGTTTTACTATAAGACTTTTTTGCCGTATCAATGCCAACCTTTGATGAAGCCCAATAGTTAACCCCTGAATCTATAGCAGCACTGGTAGCCAAGCCTTTGACATAAGATGCCTTGGAAGCTACTTTTAAAGCTGATTGTTCTGTTAGCCAGGAACCAGCTTTTATGATACCTTTTCTTGCAAGGAGATTACCTACACCTTTGACGGCTCCCTTTACTGGAACAGCGGCTAAAGAACCCACTCCGTCAAGAGCAGGGGCATCTAACACAGCTCCAAAAACGAAAGCACTTGCTTTCTCTTTCTTCGATGGATTATATAGCTTGTTGCCTAAGTCATGTACTTCTTCCTCTGCTGGAGAAAGATCACGAGCACGCATAAAGCGTTGCCCTAAGGTTGTCATTAGAGAACTATTGGCTGCTTCCTTCAAAATATATTCCATAGAGGATCTTGGCATATTCACACGAGCCAAGTGGAGTTTGACAAGTTCCATAAAGCGTATCTGTCCATAGTGAACAGCCGGGTCTACGAACTTCTGTCCTTCTGCCTTGCCTAAGGCTTCAGCTGCTCTGACATATCCCTTTGTGCCTAATTTTGCAATAAGGGATTCTCTGTATCTGTCAATGAGGTTTCCCCAGTCCTTTTGGAAATTCTTATTCGAAACAATCTTATTGACCATACCATCAATGAAATTGTCGAGGTTCATCTTACTCCATTTCCCTGATGACTGGGCTGCAACGTTAGCGGCCTCTACACGCACCATGGTCTGCATAACGGAACCTGCACCGAGATAAGCCGGTACATCTTCATTATAGGCCTTAAGGTATTCCTCATGCTGCTTGCGTTGGTAATAGTTGTAGTCTTTCGTAATGACAGGTGCACAATATCTGCTGAAGTATTGACCGAAGCAATACTCCAATTCTCCGAAATGTTGGTTCTTATTTGCCATAAAAGTAGATATTATATGCCTAATAACTGTTTACGTGCCTGCTCGATAGCCTTATGACAGACATTCATTTGTTTTGGATAGAAACGTGCGAGCCAATCGTCAAGTAAGATTTCGTCATTGATAAATTTGATGGCTAACTGACGGTTTATCTCTATTGCCTTTTCTCCTTTGTCACGCCCATTGAACCACGCCTTGGTCCAGCAACGTGTACCTGGCGTATCAAAGTAGACGGAGGCTTCACGGCTGATATCATAGCTATGTATATCTATTTCTAGATTTTCTAGAGGATCAACCATCATGCCGTTTGAGGCAGCTTCTTCAGAAAGTTTTTTTTTTGAGTCTCATCCCACGAAGAAGGATAGATGCCTTGACGCAATGCCAAAAAGCTAAGGAAGTCTTCAATAAGAATTTCCTGTATCTTTTCAACGAGCGGTGCACTTCGATCAGACAAACCGAGTGGATTACTCAAATTGGGAATGCTCTCATAGAAGTAATTCTTATCAGCTGCTTGTGAAAGGATATTCCGCAGAGAAGATTCCATCTTCTTAGGCGGAGTATAGACCTTTGTGCGAAGTTCATTCATATAAGTAGGCAGATAGCGGAGCATTAAGGCTATAATCTCATCCTGACAATTATCATACTTGGTTGTAATCTTTTTGCTACCTAATGTATCATTGGTGGGCTGTTGAGAAATACCCATAGCTGCTAACTGCTGGATATTTGCCCATATCATAGCAAGAAAGTTTTCAGGATTGAGTTCCTTACCATTAAAGCGTACTCCTAAGTGAAGGAAATCGCCTGCATGGGCTATCTCTTGTCCTGCCTTAACATTTGTACCATAAGGGCTATAAGCCTCTGATACATGGCCGTAAGTAATCTCATACTTTCCATAACGTGTGATAATATAATTCTCATGTACAGCGTCATGACCTGCACCGATGACCATACCGCTTGCTATAGCATAGAGGGGACGATCTTTAATGGCATAGTCTATACCTTTATGTTGGAATCTTTCTCCAGTCTTTGGATGAGTCTGCTCACCGAAAGGAAGAATAATACTTAATTCTTCCTTATCTTCAAGGGCAAAGGGCATCATAAAACCACTTGCCGACTCTAAGAGCATATCCTTATAATCTGTCATTTCCATAATTTATACTTGTTAGTTTAACTGAATATTCTTACTAAATGCCACGTGAACGACGAATAGTCGGCTCTTCCACGGTCGGCATTTCTAACTGTAGACGTGGTCGATCTTCTGACATAGTAGGTGCGGTGGCATAGCGCGGCATTTGCTGTAGGGGTTGGTTTTCTGCCTGGCGATGGTTGATATTACGCATAGTCATACCACCTAACATCAAACTGGCCATCTTACCTAACCAACCGAAAGGACCAAACATCATATAAGAAGACAGGGCTAGAGATGCTAAGTTCATCTTAGAGACATTACCACCTGTTAGCTCATGGGAAATTTGATTCATACCATTCATCATAGTTCCAGTAATGCCTCCCTGTTGAATTTGCCCTCCTTGCATACCTTGTGGAGAACTTTCTCCCATCATCTGTGCCGTTGATGGGTATTGTGGAGTTGAAGGATCATAGTAACCACCAGTACCATTAGAAACCATTCCGTTACCAGTAAAGTAGCTTCCTATTTGTTCCTTTCCTGACTCATAGAGGTTAGCACCTTCTCCTACAACAGAAGAAACACCGCCTTTAACATCTTTATATAATCCTACAGCTTCTCCTCCTATGGCGTCTACTTGGTATCTAAGTCTGTCATAGCTGCCTTCACCGAAAAGAACGTCTGTTAGGTTACTCATCATACCGACTTCTTGTCCTTGCTTATCGACTTTCTTGCCTAGTGTTGTCTCACCTAAAACACCAATAAGACCTTTTTTTGTTGCGTCATTACCACCCATGGCTTTCATTAAATCAGGAAGAAGGGTTCGACCTGATATTTGATGATAAGCAACAGATGAGAGGATAAGACTGGCTACAGGGTGTTTGGCTGTGTACTTTGCGTATTGCCCTGCCCAGCCAGCTGTCTTATTGATGATCTTACCACCTTCTGAATAACCAACCTTTGCAGCTCGCTTCAGTGCCTCCCTATTGAGAATAGCTGTTCTCTTGGCAGTCTCTTCTGCAATCTTCTCTCCTGTCTTAATGCCATGAACAACCGTCTCTCCTGCTGATTTGGAACCATGAAGAGCTACTTTTTCAGCATTTAAGGTGCCTCTACTTCCAATATGTTCCGCTGTCTTAAAACCTGTCTTAAACTTAGGTAGGGTCTTTTCCCAAGCCTTAAATCCGGATTCTACCTTAACAGTTTTCTCTCCCATAGATTCAATCCATTTGGCATAATTAGCCTTGGAAGCATATCGTCCTTCTTTCATGGCAGCATTAGCCAATGCCCTTCCGACGGACTTCTCTGCATTTTCAACAGAATTTTCTGCCACTTTTACGCCAACTTTTGCAAGAGGCTTCTCTGCAGCTTTGGCAGCTGCTTTACCGAGTTCTGTTAACCATCCCATAAGCGTGGATATTTTTAGTTACCATAATTTATTTGAATAATAGCACGTGCTTTGTGCTTCTCTGTCTTTGGTGTCTCTATGATGCCACCATTAGCTGCAGAGCAAAGCCATGCCTGCTTTCCATTGTTGCCAGCAACTTCTGTAGATGTCCAGTACCAACAATCACCATCTAAAGCTATAGGCGTGCCTCCTAACTGCTCAATGATGGGATTTAATACTTTTGCTGAAGTGATGAGTAAACGCTGCTCTGCAACGCTGGGTAGGTAATCACTCTGCCCTCCTCCATGAAAATGAAAGAGTTGCATAGCAAGGGGACTGCCTTTCTTAGCTTCTGTGAGGTAGCTATTTTGCATAGCTCGTGTATTGGCAGCACCATCAAAAGCCGTAAGGCTTCCACTTGTACCATTAGATAAACCAAGTGAGTCACAGAACGCATTATTGATTTCTTCTAACATAACAGCCATAAGAGGATGATCTTTTGTCTGCTCTGCAAAGACAACACCAATACCTTTTTGTTTGCTTTGGCGGAAATAGTCTTCAGGTCGCATACAACTATGGTCTTCACATAAGACATAGCCTACATGAATCGTATTGTCTTTTGGCTCATATTCATCACATGAGCTAAAGCCAACGAGCATTGTGGCCATTATAACTAAACACCAGTTATAATACTGCTTTCTACTGTGTGAACGTTGGTGATGAACTTTGTAGGCTATACTTATAATCCTACGAATAAGTTTCAGCACACGTAAGATAGATAGGCTCTTTCTTTTTGATTGTGTTACTTTAATCATATTGCTTAACTTAACTTTTCTAGAATATAATCTTGTAAGATATCATGTTCTTCAGTCTTTCGCTGATGAAGAATATGTATGTGGGGCATCATCCCTACTTGATGAAAGTGCGGAACCATCGCTACAATACTATCTTCCTCTTTGCTGAAAAGCTCAACTACCGCAGCGAGCTGCTCAAAGGCATCAATATAGTTCTCATCATCAATCTCATCTGAAGTCTCTGCTTCAAGATAGAGAATAAAGCAATTAACATCTGTACCTACAGGAAGATGACCTGTTACTGCTTTCATGTTTTGGTTAAAGAAAGATAAGCCTTCCTTTCTTGAAGAAAGGTCGTCTAAAAGAAACTTATTTCTTTGACCTCTTACAAAGACACTCAATGTGTGTGAAGGAATATTATCATGCTTTTCTATAAACCTTCTTGTTGTAATAAACATATATGATTCAAAAGGCATGATGACATCTTCAAGCACATGATCTGATAAAGGAATTATATTCATAACTATAGTTCTCTTAATTATAATGGAATCTTTACGCCAAGTGTGGCTCCAGTACGAAAGAGATCTTCGCCTCTTAACGATACATCTTCTTTAACCTGAAAGAATACACTCCATCCATTATAGAGATTAAACGTATGTTCATAGCCAAGTGTACCAACACCTACTGCCTGGTGTAAATCACTACCTCCACTAACTCCTATTCTTAGGTTGCCGTGGTAGTTCTTACCTCGCACAACGCAGGGTTTATAGGCAAGTCCCACTGTCCACATATTATAGCTCTTCCAAAAAGAGTTCTTTGTGACATAACCAGCTTCGGGATCTTTGTCATACTTGATATAGTAGCTGGCAAAGTACTCCATCGCATTATGATAGTTCATTTCATGCTCATAGGCTATAGTACCTTCTAATCCTTTCGGATAAGAGGCTCCTATATCTATCATAACGTGATCGACATGAGTCTGTGCATCTGCTTGAAGAGTAGGATAACCGATGAAACAGAGTAAAAGGAGAAATGCTTTTGATACGATGGTTTTTATTCTAAAATGTTTCATAAGGCTTCCTTTCTATTGCTCTTTTAGTAACAGTGTATCGAAGGAATCAGCACTAAGCACATCTTCATAGTCTAACGTCAAAGAGATAGTGCGACCACTAATCTGCTTTTCGGACAGTTCTAAAGAAAGTACCTTATCATTAGGGAAGGTCATCTTCTTTAGGACTATCACATTACGATATCCATTGCGGAACCTAACAGAACGGTCAAGAATGAAAGCTGGCTTTAACTCTATGACCTGTACGTTAGTTGACTTTTCTTGCTTCTTATCTTCGAGCTTCACTCGGAGTTCGTCAATATCAAAAGGCAAATTGGTCCTATTCTCTATGGAGAAGTCTATAAAAAAGTATTCTCCAACTACATAGATATTGTTCAAACGCATCGTCATCTTATCCTTTTTTGTCGATGTGCTACGATATTTAGCAGGAGAGTTCCATACTTTCATCGCATAAGCTGCCATATCAGTGGTAGACATACTGACCTCTGGATTATGGAAGGCATTGCGCTCGACAAGCTCGACTTCCTTATCCGTGACGGCCTCTTGCAGGCGGTGAGTATAGATGAGTGCATACTGTACTCTGTAACGTTCGGTGATAATGGTAACAATACCTAAAAGCTCACCGTCACTGTGGTTACCACTCTTGGGTTTGATGCGGATAACATTGTTTAAGGGGTTATCACCAGCTACAGAATCGGTAGAGATATCTACTAAACGAATAGGCTCGGAAGCTGTGATGATAGTGGAGACGTTTTCATTTACAGTAAGAGCTTCCATATCTGAATAGGTCTTCTGTGCATGTGCAGCCACTAACATAGTGGTGCACATGGTAAAGAGTGCGAAGAATCGCTGCTTAAAAGTTTTCATGTCTTTATTGTTTCTTGTTAGCATTTATTTTTTTTGTTTCTTTTCTTGACCACTTCCATCTATCAGATAGACGATGGTCCCGTATTTCAGTTTTACCCTGTTTCTGCGAACAACCTTGTTTACGGCATTCATCACCTGCTGTGAAGCGTTCTGTACGGCTTGATTTGCCCAGCCTTTGATGCCTGTAGAAGAAGTGCTATTGTTTACTATGTTTGTACCTCCTTGGGTAGCAGAACCTAGTATCTCTTTCGAGGTCTCCTTGAAAGTGGAGAGTGGAACGTAAAGACCTTCTTGACCGTCAGTATCATAGATAGACAAACTCACTCGAATAATATCATCGTGATAGAAGATACTTTGTACATTTCCTTTTACTCGCTGCTGCCCGAAGCCTGACACCTGGGCATAGAGGTAGGTGCCTTTCTTAATAGTAAGATCACCAATCTCTACATCATCGAGTAGACGCAGACGTACACGACTGCCTTCTTGTGCCTTGACGTTTTCATCAATGATGGCCTTAATAAGCTTAGACTCTTCAGCTGAAGAAGAGGTGATTGTGTTGAAGTATTCGGAAGCGGTCTTTACCTTCTTAACGACCTTTTCAACTTCTCCTTCTGTCTGACTACTTTCTGTTGACTCATTATTTGAAGGTGTAGAGCCGTTTGTATGGTTACTGTCGCTTCCATAGTTATTAGCACTACTATTGTTAGTGCCTAATCCTGCAGTGGGTAGTCCATCTTCGCTCTCATAACCATTATAAGAACCATTGCTATTATAATCAGCGTTTCGGGAAGATGAGTTGCCTTCCCTAAAGCCTTGGAGATCTTTATTAATCTGCTCTAATTGACGCTGTCGTCTACGATCCTCATATTTTTCTATCTCGGAATCAGAGACAGGGGCAACGAAGTTGTCACTTGATGCTCTACGTGAACCACCACCTTGACGAACACGCTGCTGCATACTACGGAGCTTGCGCTCTTCTTCCATCTGTGCCTGCTGTTGCTGCTGGCGGATTCGCTCGGCTTCTTGCTCGCTATATTGCGACTGATAATCTTCTTTCTTATTGATTGAATCACGGTCGTCTTCTACATTGTCGACTCCTGATAAATCGTTAATCTGACCATACTCTCGCTCGGCATTATCTAACTTACCACCAAGAACACTATCGGTATTGGCTTCAGGAAGATCGGAATTGAGATAATCCGTAGTCTTTAGGCGTGGATCATTGTCAGAGACATCGGTCTGAACCATGTCTATGGCAAAGTAGCCTATGAACAAGACTATTGGATAGAGTATGGCTGGAAAGACATATTTCTTATCCCTAAAATTTATTTTCTTTACATCCATGTTATCTTCTATTGATGATGTGACGTTGACGTAATGCTGAATCGACTTGTTCTACAGCGGTAGAACGGTGCTTCTTGGAAGCGTTGTAACTGCGGACCATGCCAATGATGTTAAGCGCAAAGCAGCCTATAACAATACCAAAGACAAGGGCTAAGAAAGCCTTACGGTGGCCGTTGGCCCATATTTGTATCTTCATGGCAAGCCAGTTCATACCTGTCTTGTCGGCAAACTGCCTGCCTGCTTCTACTTCTCTTTCATAACGATCCTTATATTTTGGATCGTTCTTATCGGGCATTGGCTCGCCCATAATCATTTTCTTTATTCCCATAATTTTGCTTGCTTGATAAGTTAGTAATTGGCTTTCTGTGTCTCTGAAAGGTCTTTATTGGCTATGGTGCGCCAGTTATAGATAAGGAAACCGTGAGGGTTGTTCTCGGTACGTGGCACACGACGGAGCTTACCAGCCGTAATAAGCTGGCGCATGAGGATACTCGTGCGTCGCTCGATACGCTGGCGACCATAGTAAGTGAAAGACATGTCTTTCTTGTTTAATTTGATGGAGTCACAGAAGATGCTGCATATCGTACTCGTTCCAATGATATTGTTATAAAATCCGTTCTCCTTCAGGGTGTTGTACTGGGCCAGTCCTGATTCATCAATCAAGTACATTGCTTTCTTGATGGTGTAGTCGATATATTTATCATCAGGAGCCAAAGTGAAGAAGAGATTGTGGAACATCTCGATATGACTCTTTGCTTCTACATCAAAGGTCTCATCCATCGTAGTCTGCTTGACTAAGATAGGGACTGTACCGTCAAGAACATAGATCTTCTTGTGGGCATCGGCTACCATGCCTCTTGCCGCAAAGATACTACCTAGGCTGATGACGATACAGCCAATAAGGAAGAGACTGGAAACGATTAAGACGAGCTTTATCTTGTTTTCTAATTTCTTTAATACTGCCATAACTTTTCTACTTTAAAGAACTTTACCCATAACGGACATGGCACTTCCCTTAACGGAAGATGCTACGCCTTCACCGAAGTTTCTCGTTGAGAAGGCTGTGTCGCCTTCAGGAATCATCCAGGCTGCAAGGTCAGGAACTAAGTTAAGACATCTTAATGCTACTACTGATGCTGCAAGAAGGTAACCGCAGGTAAGGAAAGCACTTTGTACATAACCGTTGATAGTACCTTGTGAGGAGGTGATAGCGGTGAGGTTCTCAACCTGAATACTGATAACGATGTCAAATAGTAAGAGTACATAGAAACCTACAAAATAGAGCATGGCTCCATAGAAATGAACCGTTAAGTAACGGATAAGCCACTTTGCCCAGGCTCCTTCCCACTTGGGCAGTACGGAGAAAGCCCATTGGATAGGACCAAAGATAGTGAGCATTCCTAGAAGTATCTGCTGGCAGAAGATGGTTGCCCACCAACCGACTCGGTATAATACCAGTGCAAGGAACATCATGATCTTATCAAAGGCGATGACAAGACCTGCAAAAGTAGACTTCTTTTCGGCTTTGGCTGCATCGGTTACACCTTTTACGACTTCACCGCTTGAAGTATGTTCACCCATAACATTCATACTTGCAGGCTTCTTAATCGCTTCCGCAGCAGCTTCAACTTCTGCAGCCTTCTCATACATATCATCACGCTTCTTGATTAGAGGCATGAGTTCATTGTATTTCTCACTGACCTGGGTAGCTTCAGCTTCATAGAGATCGTGGGTATAGCTACCTATACAGTTTGGAATGTATGCCAACGCATCAAGGATGCTCGCATTGCTGCTGCCCATACCTGTCATGCTTGGGGGATACCAAAATATCATGACTAAAGCAATACCCATTACTTTGAGTATTTTGAAAACGTCAATAGGCTCGCCTTTGACCATCATCTTATAAGCAATGTTAGCTCCTACAATAATGGAGAAGAGTGCGCCTAAAGCCATACTCATCTGCAAGATCCACCAAAATGGACCTTGGTTGCCAATAAAGTCAGGATTACATAGGAACTCGTTGGTCTGGAACACAACATTGTCTATGTCTTCCTCAAAGAGGTCTACACCAATGGTTTGGGATAGGTCAGAAATCGTACTACTTAATCCTTGTACGCCTCCTGATAATCCGCCTTGAGCGGCTAAAAATAATGTACTGATTAACATAATTTCCTTTCGTTACTTGTTAGCATTAATATTTATTTTTACTTATTTCTTTTATTGTCCCTTTTTATCTATATCACCTGGCTTCGCTCTTTCATGGGGCTTCTCGCCCCCTATACCCCTCGGTGTATTCCTGGTATAGATTATTAAGGAGGCATCTTACCAAGATGATTTTGTGGGGCTGAATTTGCTGTTAGTTCGTTTTATATCATTTTCTCTTTCCTCCTGGAGAAAAACCGTCTACCGCCATAGCTGCTTTCCAACGATTCATAGCGTCAAAAGCAGTGGTACGAATAGAAGTCAATCGCTGGGGTGGTTTGCTATTCTTTTGCATATCCTTGGCTTTCTTGATACTGTTCCAAGTCAAAAGCAGTTGGGTGAGATGATAGTTCCTGCCTACAATGTCTTTGTAGATGGCAAGGTACTCTCGTTTCTTCTTACCGGAATCTTGATAGGATTCTCGTGTGACCTTAATAGCTGTCTGTATACAGTTGTAGATATTCTTCCACTGACGATAGTCTTCTGATGTTCCACCATAGGGCATGATATTGTTGATGTTACTTTGGAAAATGGATAGCTTGCCTTCTATCTTACTTTTCTCAACTGGCCACGCTGTATCGGTCAATGGCTGGCGGTCGATAATATTCATTGCTTCTACCTTGGCACGACGCATGGTTACAGAGTCAATGCTGTCTGCATAGACTTTCTCATCGGCAACTCGTGCTTTCATGTGAATACGGAACAGCTGTTTGTTCTCTACATTGGCAGTGCGCTGATATTGCTTGTGCAAAGCGTTATAGTAAAAACGTGGAGTGAGTGCACCTGCACCAGTCTCCATAGTGGTGAACTGCTGCATAATATACTCCTCGTGATTCTTGGTCACCTGTACATAACCCTGACTGAATACCGAAAGGGTTAGGTTAAGCAATATAGATAGTATGTATATTCTCTTTCGCTGCATGATAGCTTTTCTTTTTAATTATAACGTCTTCCTCCAATGAGACCACCACCGCCTAAAGGCTCATGGTAGTATGATTTGTGTTGCTCTAAACACTGAAAGGCTTCCATTGAGTTGCCTAACCAGCGTCCAAGGGCATCATTAGCAATGTCTTTAATACTTCGGGCCAGATAATAGTCTTTTTTCCAAAAGCCCATTCTGACTGTCATATATGCCCATAGCTCCATATAAGCGTTTCTTATAGAGGCTTCTATACCGTCAATACAGAGATTGATGTCATCCAAAATCAACATCATATCTGCAGTGGTACAATTCCGTTTACCTGTTATGACAGCTGCAAGCTCTACATAAGATTTCCATAAACGGTTTGCTTCATGGGATACTCCCTCTACAGCTCGTTGACTGGTATAGAGAATGGTGGTGTCACTCGTCCATACGGCTCCATGAAGTAGGATTTCTTTTGTATAGGTGTCAAGGAGTTTATAGTAGGAGGTGAGATTTCTCTTACAGTTTTGGAAACTGTTATAAGTGTGAAAGCCTGTTGCAGTGGCATTCAAAATGAGGTCTATCTTCTCAAAGCATTTTCTGTATTTGTCTAACCGTTTAGCTACTGCTTCATGATCCTCCATTGTCTTCATGCTCTTCTTGTGATACGCTCGTACACCTTCCTCGGCAAGTACACGTAACTCTAATACTGCCTTAATGGTCTTATGATTATAAATCATGGCTTCTAATGAAACTGGATCAGTAGGCATACTGGAATTGGATGCACTCACTTCTCTTGGAAGGCCAAGACAAAGACAGGTGAGTAATATGTATAAGCATTTGTTCATATATGCTATGCTTTTTATCTGTTAGTTTTCCTTTTTGGGTTTCTCTGCTGGGGAAGCTGAAGTCTTCTTGGCTTCGTCGCTGGCTTCTTGCCAACGTCCTAGAGCATATTCGGCTATTGTGCCTCGTGACTTCCTTGTGATGGGCTTCAGATAATTATTGGTAAGAAAGTCTTTGACTCTTTGACGGTCATTCATGACCTTCTCGATGAGTACTAACTGGGAGTAGATATTGCTAAGCTGGTATTCAACTTCTCGTGCCACATCTAAACGGTCGCTAGCCCATAGCAGATGAATTGCATCGGGGTCGTCTTCTTCAGCTACATCTCTACCATAGTTGTACTTGACGCTGATAGCACAGTCAGGGAGGTCTTTCATCAACTCCTTTTGACGCTCATTGACTTTGTCTGCTCGCTCTTTCTCTGATAAGCTCATATCAAGATTCATCGTCTCAATAACATTCTCGGATGAGTAGGCTGCAGAGAGCTTATAATCAACACTCAAAATGGCACGGTGGATACGGATACCTATGAGGTACTGTGGCTTCTTTTGTAGTGTCAGTACTGCCGTGTAGGTCAAATTGGCTTTCATCTGTGAACTGTAGGCATGACGGACAAAAGTGTATTGATTCTCACCATTGACCCACTCGCCAGCATCTTGCCAAGATAATTGAAAGAGACTTTCTAATTCTCTCATATTGGAATTTATTCTGTAAGAACCGCCTGTGTCCTCACTTAAATCCTTATAGTACTCTGCTATAGCATCTTCTATCTGTGCTAAATCGTTTTGTACCTGTGACAGCTGGCTTTTGAGTGTTCCCTGCTCCGCATTGAGATTATCGTATTGCGCACGAAGCTCACTGACTTTCTTATCGTTGTGAGCCATCTTGGCTTGGTTGATCTGTGTTATTAAGCTGTTTAGCTTATTATCATTGGCTCTTATCTGCTTTTGGAGATTTTCGATATCTGCTTCATAGCCTTTCTTCTTATCTTGCAGTTCTTTAGAGTCATTGGAACTTAACTGGGTATAGTCTAAAGCGAAGTTCTTTGACTTGGGGTCTTCTAAGGACTTGCCTTGCTTGCCGTTTTCTTTCCAGTTGAATGAGCCTTCTGCTACATTGGCTCCATCGTCGCACTTGGAAAGGAAAGTCACGGAATTACAGCCTTTCATCTTGTTCTCGTCAGCCATAGTGTAGAACTTCTTGTCGCCAAAGCCTAACTTATAGGTTACACGCTCGGAAGATGGCTTGTCTTGCTCTAAGCTGTTGTAATATCTTAGTTGACTCTCCATACGATTTCTGAATGTCTCTTCGTCCATAGACTGGGAATCGAAAAACTCCTCATACACTTCGTGCTTGATACTCCAAGAGTCTACAACTTTGATAGCATAGGCATAGAAACAATGACGTTTATAATGAGTTCTTCCCAATCCATGCTGATAAGATTCTCTACGGTTTTCATGCTGCAACACATATGTGATGGTGGCATGGTGTTCAGGATGTTCCTTGTTGTACTTATCGACCTTTGCCTGATTCCATCCTGCAAGACGTTCGGATTCTGTCTTAGCGGATGCCATCTCTGAAGAGGTTAAGACATGACAATACTCATTATCACGTGGACTAATAAAACGCAACCACCCATTCCATTTGTCATTCTGACCGCCTTCGGCCTTGGGCTTGTAGTCACAAAGAACCTTACTGCCACTATCATCAGAATAGATGTACAAACGTTGCTTATAGTACTGTCCCTGCAGTTCCTTGATATAGTTACTGATATAGCCTGTGATACTGTAATTGTCTATCTGAAAGAGTCGTCCTACTGCTGCTGCATCATCGCCTTGTAGTACGCTCATCAAGATATTTTTTACATTTCCTGCATTACGTATATTTTCATATTTGTTGCGGAAATTCTGATATAGCTGGTAAATCTCTTCAGGTGATGATTTGAATATACGACCAAGGGCAGAAAAGTCTTTCATATTGCTGTCAACGGCTCCTTTGCCTGCTGAAGCAAGGACTGCTCCGATTTGGTTAATATCACTCTTAATACCTTCCTTGGCTGCTTTTATATCAAAGTCACCAACCTTCTCTAAGAGTTCCTTCCAGTTTACATCTGCAAGCTGGGATAAATCAAAGATTTTTTGCAGCTTTTCATTGATAACTAAGAAAGTTACATCTTTGAAGGATAGTTTTCCATTAGTAACAACTAACTCAAATTGCTTGCATAACTGCTCAACATTATTGGTAGTTTTATAGAGGTATGGACCCCAATAAAGGGCATTGTCGGGTTGCTTAACCATTTTGGCAGCAACAACAATGAGCTTTGGCATAATACCATCTTTAACCAAGAAGAGGATACGCTGATAGTAATAGTTCTCGTCTGTACCGAAAATACCTGCATCACGCATGGCATTGCGGTCTTGACGCTTGGAATAATATATTCCAACTGTAGATAAACTTGCCTTGGTATAATGGCCAAGGATAGAATCTATATCTGCTCGTGTTCTGCGTTCTGTTTCTGACTCTACAACATAGGCTGCACCCATAGCTGCAACGGTCTTTGCATCAAAATTAACAGCATGGTAAGACTGTGCTGACAACTTGGTCATCACAATCATCATGAAGAATATAGCTATGAAACGACGCATATCTGATTTTTTATTTGTCTAATACTTTTCTTTCTTTTAATACTTTCCTGGCAAACTCTAAGGAGCTCTTGATACGTGAACGTTTCCAGTCTCTTACAAAAGCTTCGATGGCTTGCTGGTGATCACAACGCAGAATCTTCTTATAGAGCTTCAAGGCGAGTTTCTCGACTTTCTCGGTCGTATAGCTCATGTAACATTCAGGCGGTTCTTCAATGCCGTAGACATCGCCCTCTTGACCTCGCTTAATGAAGACTTCTTTAAAGGGTGAACGCCCCTCCTTGTTCTCTAAGCGATTGATGGTGAATATCTTCTTGCAGTCTATATCTGTCAGAGCCAAGGTTTTCTTAATGTTATCAAACTTGTCTTTGAACTTGCTTTGATCAAGCAGCATAAAGACACCTGAATTGTTAATAATAGCTTCCTTGACAATCTTGGACTCGGTGACATCTTGAATCTCCTGTGTGACAACACCAACCATTGCCCAGTGCTTACGAGCGGTCTTATAGAGGTATTGAATATAGGTAGCCATGACCGGGGTGGCAATGGCTTTCCATGCTTCTTCAATAACAAGACACTTACGTCCTTCCTTTAAGAGCATCTTTTGCGTAAATACGTCCATAATGATAAGGACGACAATAGGGAATAGAACTCGGTTATCTTTTATTTTGTCTATCTCAAAGACAATGAATTTCTCATTGAACAGAGAAGAGTCCATATCATTATTGAGTGTATATTCCATCTCTCCCCCTTTGTAGAAGGGCTTTAAGATGGTGGCAAACTCATTAATAGCGAAGCTGACGTGGTCTTCTTTCAATATCTGTGGTATGCGTTCGATAGCGAACTCATAATAGCTGTTGAAATTGAGTTCAGTTACACGCATCTTCTTACGCTGACGTTCTATCTTATCTATCTTTCTATTGATATGCTGAAGATATTTACTCTCGATAACTTCGGGAGTGAGACGAAGAAGTTGGCTCTTGGCATTTTTCTTCTCACCTTCTGTAGCAGCATTGTCATCAATGACGGCTTGCAACTTATCACGGAGGCGAAGATTACGCTCCTGACGTTTGTCTTGACTTGCAGCTGACTCGGGCTGTTCTGTGTCAGACTCATTTTCGCCATCGGTAATATCATCGATGTCTTCAGATACTCCATAACGTCTTTCTAACTCTTCTTCATACTCATCGTACTTACCGGTGCGTTTGTCTTCGAGTTCCATAATATGGCGCATATTCTCTCGCTGTGCTTCGGTAAATCCTTCAAAAGGATGAAAATACTCCTCGAAGTATTCTATCAATGTTTGATCTACTATGGTCTCCTCTAACTTTGTTGGCTCGTCTTTGCCCTTGAAGATAAGGAAGATAATGTTTCTTAGGAAGTCTTTCTTTGCTTGGAAGTTTTGTTCGTACTCTGTCTTCTCTATCTTGAAAGGGTTCATAGAAATAGGGTGCTCCTTAGAGTAGGTCACATATACACCCTCAAAATAGCTACAGAGTCCTTCATAACTATCACCTGTGTCTACAATTACAATATCAGTATCCTGCTCGTAGTATTGACGCATGACAGTGTTCATAAAGAAAGACTTACCACTCCCTGAAGGGCCTAATACAAAGAAATTACTGTTGTCGGTGTATCTTACCTTACCTTCCTTTCCTGATACGTCGATAGACATTGGAACGCCTTGTCTGTCGGTATAATAACACTTTAAGTTCGTATCGTCTCCCTTTTGTTGACGTTCCTTATAAAGGAGACATAGAGCTGGCTCGGAAAGGGTTAAGAAACGGTCATAATCTATATTGAGTTCGTAGCAGTTGCCTGGGAAACTGGCTACAAACAATTCTAACTGGTTATAGGCACGCTTAGATAGGTGCATACTATAGCGTGCTAATAGGTTCTCTAAACTATTGGTAACCTTCTGAAGATCTTTGTCGGCTGATGTCTTGACCATTAAATTATAATGGGCATAGACGAATTGCTTACCGTCACGTGCTACTTCATTTAAGACATTGTTAATGTCTTCAACGGCTATCTGATTGTTTGGATTGGGGATAGAGGCATGACGGTTTTTCTTCTTTTCCAATTTCATAATCTCTCGCTTCTGATTAGGAAGAAAGATGACCTGATTGTAGACGATGGTGTCTACTTCAGGAAGTATGCTTAAATCGGAAAGAAGATCTTGGGGCATAACAGTGTTATTGACATTAATATCGGCATAGGGACGAAGAACACCTGGAAGACCAGGATCATCAACATCCAAAAGGCTGTAGATCTTCAGCTGCTCATCGCCCATGCCGATTTTCTCTGATTCTACCTTGAAGTCTGTCATGGAGACAACATCGTGCTTGAAATCTATAGCAAAGAAACGCTCGGTGAACTCCTGACATTCGTCGCTGTTAAGGAAACGACAGTTGATGTTTTCACTACTTAAACGGTCGTAGACTTTCTGAACTTTAACCTGAAAGTCTCGCCATTTATCTGCATTATAGGATTTTAAGCCCCCAGTACGGCCACGTTGAGTGATGGTGAGGTAGGTAACGGAGTCTATATAGGGACGACCATTGAAGAACTTGAAATAAGCATCTGAAAGGAAGTGCTTCTTTACATCAGCTTCTTTGCTGGCGATGCTTGACATATTAAAGTTCTTACGGACGAAGATGTCTTGCTTATGAATGGCATAGCCTTCGCCTAATACTTGAAGGACAGAGGCTAGTAAATTGGTAAACTCATAATAGCCTTCGGTATCGGCTGAATATTTTCTTACTGGGTTATCCATCTTTAAGATGGCTGAATAATCGCCCTTCTTGGTATAGACAACGCCTATATCATTGACATCTTCGAAGCTGAAATAGATGTCTTCAAAAATTTTAGCTCGTTTGCTTCCTGTGCCAAAAGCTTTGACAGAAAAGAACATTCCTAAAAGGACGGAAGCAAAAACTAATATGACGATTATTGTAATCATGTATTTCTTTTATTTACTATCAAAACTGTTTTCTATCAATAATGCCGAGAACGACAAAAAATATAGATGCCTTTCGGACTTTTCTTTGAATGAAGCCCTTTGTGCTGTTTGACGAAGATGGCAACACCTCCTACAGAGAGGATAATGGTAAGTAAGACCAAGGCTATAATGAAGCCAAAGACAACGTAACCTATCAAGAAAGATAAGAGTCCTCCGCCAACAGTGCAAGCTGCCCAAACAATGTATCTTCCTCGAAGACCCAGGAATTCAAGGGGCTTTTGAAGCCCCTTGAATACTGGGTAGTCGGGATAGTCATTCTTGACTTGCGACATTGTGTCATCGTTTAGAGACCGAAGAACAATGGTAATGCCTGTGCAGCTGCAATGAGGAAGATACAAGCACCGACGATCATCATGATCGACTTCTTGACATCCTGCTCCTCGTTGTTCATCTTGATATATACAGAAATTGCACCCAAAACAGCTACAATACCTGCAATAACATAGATGAGTTTGACCACAACTGGCAAGTACTTCTTGATAGAGTCACTAGCTGTACTGATGGCCTTTACACCGGAATCCATACTCTGGGCTTCTACAGAAACCGTACAGATGACCAGCAGTAACATCACGGCTACAAAGCGTGGATCCATGACTACTGTCTTGATTTTCTTACCTGCGGTTACGCAAAGTTGCTTGGCACCGCTTACCATTGTTGACAAGTTTGTGTTCATTGTCGTAAAAATTAAATTAATTAATAAAGTTATGTAATAAAAGTATTACCAAAGTCGATCGGTGATTCCAAACTGGAAACCGAAGAAGGCTGGAAGGACTACAGTTGCAACCAACAGGAAGATACAGGCTCCTACCAAAATGAGTATGCTCTTCGTAAGACCCTCCTCACCAGTCTGCATCTTGATGTAGATGTTGGTTGCACTATATATGGATAATATTGCTGCAATGGAATAAAGGAGATATAATACTGCTGTACAACAGGTGAGTACATAGACAACCATGTTATAGAGGCGTCCTGAATTACCACTATAGTCTGTTGTTCCGCAGTTTGCCATCATTGGCTGCCCTAAAAGCAGTAATGATGCCAGCAGTGTGTAGCTTCTATATTTCAAATTCTTCATGATTAAACTGATAGTAGTTGTTCTGCTTGCTCTTCTGTATCTCTTGCCTTTTCCAAAGCTGCCATATATGTTTCTTGGAACTCATCTACATATACAGCACCTTGAATAGTAGGAGGAATAGTGTTAAGTTTTTCATTGATACCATCAACCTTTGCCTTGGATTGAGCTGCAATCTCGTCAATGTCTGCTCCAATAATATCTGTTGCAGAAAGAGATTCCTGCCCTGATGGAACAAACGAATCTTCCTCTTCAGCAGGAGGAGTGGTATCTTGCTCTTTTTTTGTTTCTTCTTGCTGACTATCAGGATTGTCAATACTGAACTTACCATCTGCTTCCTCATTGACATTTATAGGAGTGGTGGCAGAAGATCCTGAAGTATTTTCTACAGGGGTACCTGCATGAATAACTTCAACACTGTCTTTCTTTTCGCCTTTGGTGCCGAACAAATCAAGACAAATCATGACTACATAGTAAATGACAAAGATGAATGTCACTACGATTGCAAATATTCCGAATGATCCCATATTCTTTTATTTATTGGCTACAAAGTAAATGACTTCATTCCAAAAAAACACTATCAAAAAAATAAAAGTCTTATATTAACGTTTTCAAAATCTTTTAAGGGGTTTTCAGAAGATTTTATGTTAAAATTTGGGACTCATAATTTTTTATATTTTTAATTTCTCGGCTCTTTAATGGCTCTAAAGAGTAAAATCAACATACTTTTTTAGTTTCCAAAAAATACTCGTCATCTTCTTTTGCAAGTGTTTTTATATGCTTATATTCTCGTATATACGTAAATATAGCTATACAAATATATTGTAATAAAGCTATATCATTTGAATAAGAATATTCCTATGCTCTATCTATACCTATAGAAGTCTTTACTTTTCATTTTATCTATATTTTCATTTTGTCTCTGTTCTCGGCCACTCACTTCTCTTCTCCGCTTGTAGTCATCTATCGACTTTTAGATGCAAAGGTAGTACTGGCAGGAAACACGGCAAATACCAGTCCCCTATTGACAATAAATTTTTCAAGACCCTCCGAAATCAAATAGATTGCGGTTTCCTGAAAAATTTATCGATCAATTATTTGCCTTACTTTCCTTTTCACCAGTACTCTTACCTTGCACATAAAAGGTTCGAGATGACGGTTACACCGGAATAAAAAAAAGTTCGGGTCGAAGATCCAAAAACCTAATAAGGTTGAGAGTCAGGATGCCCGAAATTAATATTAACTTCATAAACATAGAGATATGGGAACAATGACAATCAATTTAGCAGAGATTACAGCTAAGACAGCTGAAGACATCAAGGAGCAGGTAGAGGAGATGATTTCTCGGCAGAACCAAGTGGTGAGTGGTCAAGAGGAAGCCGAAAAACTCTATGATAAAAATGGAGTGGAAGGGTACGTCTACCAAGAGGAAGCACGGAGTTTCACCATTTTAGCTGAAGTAGAGGGCGGATGGCAACCTACTTTCACTGTAGTTATTACCGCTTACTTCATTGATGCAGGAAGTGACGATTATGTCTACTCGGTTAGGGTTACGGAGGATTGATAATGACATCATAAAGCTGGGCTAACGGCTATACGAGCAGGTTTATTATAGATATTAACTTCTTTACATTAAGAATATGGCAAATTGGGCAAGTACAAGTTATGCTATCGAGGGTAGCAAAAGTGATTTAGAGAAAGTGTTTAATGCGATTGATGGTTTCGTGAAAGGTAAGATGAAGCCTGTTGCAGAAAACGCAGCTAATGATTGGGAGGGTAATGTCCTTGTAGCTTTAGGGGCAACAAAGGAGCAGGTGGAAGAGAGTTATCTCCGTGGCTTCATCGAAGAGTATGAGTTAGATGAAAAAGCTCTTCGCATCAATGCTGAAGAAGCTTGGGGAGCAACAGACTTTAGACACGTTTTGGGGAAACTTATGCCCGACCTCACCATATACTATATAGTAGAGGAAGCAGGATATGAGGTGTTCGCTACAAATGACACTGATGGGAAATACTATCCGGAGAGATACTTAGTTGATGCTTATGTAAAGGACGCAGATTACTATGAATTTTTTGAAACAGAAAAGCAAATGAAGAGTTTTGTTTCTTCTTTGCTTGAAAAAGAAGACTTCACTGAAGAGGATATTGAGGCATGGAACGAGGAACATGAAGATGATGACTCTCACATAAATGTTCATGAATTCAAATACGTCGCATAATGATAGGTAACGGAGAGGTTAACCACCTCTCCATAAACCAATAAGATATGATAAGAGAGAATATAATTAAATCTATTAATGAAACCTTAAAGGAATTACCTCATAAGGCTTATATATGGAAAAAAGATTTTCCACAAGTAATAACTATCGATGAAATTACATCAAAAGAAATTTTTATCGAAATTCACGCATTAAGATATCCATTAACAAAGAATGAAGGGCTTTTCTTTACTGTTCTCTTTGCGTTTTGCCCTTGGATAAATGAAAGGGGATGGAATAACGTGTCAACTAAGACATTAAACAAACTTCTCACATATGTACAAAGAAATAAGTAAAAGGTTAAGTCAGGGGAGACCCTGACTTAACTGTTAAGAATACAACTTTTACCAAATTGACACTAATAACTACACTAAACTGCAAATATATACGTTGAATTCTTACTTTTTATGTTATTAAACGTGACCTTATTATAAGAACTTTCTTGGTGATGTGGTGCATACCATCTTCTGTTAATAGATGGCTAAGATATGCTGCAGAACAATCCAACTCCTCTTCAGTAAATCTTCTGAACAAGGCTACAACACTGCCAAAGTAATAGTTCCTATGATTGTGGAGGAAGTGAACGTGTATCACCTTTCTGTATTGCTTTTCTTTCATACTCTTTACCTATATAAAGACCAGGCATTTTATTGGCTCTTTTCTTTCCAAAGATAATTTCCAATAGCATCTTTTTCCATATACTTATCTGTCGTAATCTCTATAGCAATTCCATTGCTTCTCCAATTGATAGTGGAAATCTTTACATCAAAGTAACCTGAAAGTAACCCTTCCATAGATACTTCAATACCTTTGTATTTTCCTAAACCATAAAATACAATATCTTCACAATCAGCCTTGATGAGATTATCTTCAAGGAAAGAACGCATATTTAAAGTGTCGCCAGGAGATGGCGTAGATGGGAATAACCACTCCCCATACCAATAATACACATCTCCTGCCCAGTAAAATATAATACTTAACTTCATATTTTATAAAAATACTCCTGCATAAACATCTATATATTTAATATATAGAATAATTACTAACGAAATATAGTATTAATATCACCACGTACGCCTTTCTTTGGACGTATCTGACCATGCTGCGCTTCATACTTAGAAACAACCATATTTAATCCTAAAGTAATAAGCTCGTTGATTTGAACTCCTTCCTTTTCAGAGATAGCACGTATCTTATTCATAAGTGTCTTATCTAATGATGTGCAAATGCGCATCTTTCCGTTTGTCTTTGAACGAACACTTTTAGAACTATCCTTGTGCTCCTCTTGGCTGGTGTTTCTACTTTCAGAAATAGTGGTAGAGTCTGATGACTCACTCACTGGAGAGACTGCTGAAGATGTTAGACCTTCTAACAGTTGTCCCATTGCATCATTATTAATCTTTTTGCTCATTTCCTGTTTCTTTTATTTATTTACCAGATGTCTTACTTAATAACTCTTCAACAAAGGAACGATAGTCTGCTGCACCATTGCTCTTTGGGTCGTATTCTACTATATTAACAGCTTCAAGTGGGGCTTCAGCTATCTTGATGTTCTTACGTATCTTGGTCGTAAAGACACTATTACCTAACTTGGCTCGAAGACCTGCTTCTATCTGCTTACTTAAATTGGATTTCTCCCAGCGTGTAAGCAGAATTCCTGCTGTCTCTATCTTTGGATTGAGCTTCTGCTTTACCATCCTAATAAAGTCACTTATCATAGTTAAGCCCTGGAATGGCAGTACTTCTGCCAAGAGAGGGATGATAACAAGATTAGAGGCGGTGAGAGCATTGAGGGTAAGAAGTCCTAATGATGGGGGACAATCTATGAGAATGTAGTCATAGTTTGTAACCTGTGGCTGCAAAACATCAGAAAGAAGATGCTCCCTTGCCATTACTGAAGAAAGTTCAAGGTCTGCAGAGGCAAGACGTAATGAAGATGGAACAATGTCAAGATTTTCCGTTATCGGATAGACTGCCAAATTATAGGCTGCTCCTCTACAAGAGGCAGAGAGCGCATCATAGATGGTAGACTCTACTTCTTCATTCTTTAGTAAAGACGATGTAAGATTACTCTGTGCATCCATATCTACTAATAACACTTTCTTACCTAAGCTGGCAAGAATAGAACCAACACTTGCTGTTGTCGTGGTTTTGCCAACACCTCCCTTATGGTTGGCAAATGAAATGATTGTTGCTTGGTGTGTCATATCTTATAAATTTATTTTCCTAACTTGTCATGATACTGTAATAAAATAGATTTCAGCTTGTTGGTAGTTTCCACTAACATCATGGCTATACTTTTCGCATCATATTCATCACGAAAATAATTGCCGATGTTATAAAGGTAATCATCTATGGAACAATATGTGTCATAAGTTGACTCTACCTTAAAATTTGCATTTACAAAATAGTAGGTACCATTATTTTCTGCTCTCCATCTTTCTAAGAAGACATTATAGTTTTTAGCATCCCAGTACAGACGTTGTTCTTTCATCTTGTCGAACAAGATTTCTTTCTCCTCGTCAGTAGCAAGACGTATCTTAGACTGGTACTGATCGTGTTTATTTACAACAGGTATGCCTTTATTTCTTTTTATAATACCACCATGTTCGTATATGACAAAACAATCATACGTACCAAATTTGTCTCTGTGTCCTGTACAGATTGCTGTTACAGTTTCGTTATAAGTGGAATAAGGTACATGATATGTGCAAACAACAACATCTCCTCTTTTGGGGACATAGTCTGCATCTTTAAATTCTGGCTGAAAAATTACCTTACCATCTTCAATGACCGCCTTGCAACCTTCAGGGATATTAATGCTATCCCCTGACTTAACCTTTGTGCTCATACTCTAAAATTTATTAGTTTAATAGATTATTCCTTGATATTTACAGATTTACGTATTGTTTTATTACTATACATACGTATAGTTGTATATACGTATG
>ERZ1699240.2-NODE-2-length-175990-cov-6.243189_pt1 | contig 175990 bp, 213 predicted proteins | sample MGYA00581535_ERZ1699240 | MGnify/ENA primary metagenome ERZ1699240 (study PRJEB42319, sample SAMD00040327) | human oral metagenome | material: saliva | host: Homo sapiens | study: EMG produced TPA metagenomics assembly of PRJDB4115 data set (Metgenomic analysis of... | reverse complement strand
CTTTGAAACCAAATCATATAGAACATGGCAATCACAGGCTCCTATTTTTACTAAAAATAATAATTCCGATTATTATGCACTTCAATCTCATTTGGCACAACAAGTCTTGATGCAAGTTGGTAGACAATTTCTCGGTTTTTTCAATAACAAATCAAATAAAAAGAAAAGAATCCCTAAATATAAAGATAAAAATGGCTATAACGTTATTACTTTCCCAAAAATAACTATCTCTAAACAAATTGATTTTGATGAAGATAAACAAATTTATACTTACACTCTATGTAAAAGAAGTTATAATCTTAAAATCAAATCAACAAAACATAATGTGAAGATGGTTAAATTTGTTTATGACGAAGTAAATGATTTAATCAAATGTTTCAAAATTTATGAAGTTGAAGCTCCCAAATTAAAGAAAGATAATTCTAGGTATTTCTCAATTGACCCAGGTTTAAATAATATTGTTTCTATTTACAATAACATTGGAATCAGACCATTATTATACAATGGCAGACCAATCAAAAGTATCAATCAATATTACAATAAAACCAATGCAAAATTAAGGTCAGAGTTACCTAATAATATTAAATCATCTAAAAAATTAAAACAATTATCTTTAAAACGCAACAATAAAATTGATTATGAAATGAACAAAATCTCAACTCATATTATCAATGAAGCAATAAGACACAATATTTCAAAGGTCATTATTGGTAACAATATTGGTTGGAAAAGTGAAATAAATATTGGCAGAAGAAATAACCAAAATTTTGTTCATATTCCTCATACAAAATTATTTAATCAACTGTTATATAAGGGTTTGTTAAATGGAATTGAAGTAATCTTCACAGAAGAAAGTTATACTTCCAAAGCGAGTTTCTTTGATAAGGACGAATTACCTGTTTATGGTGAAAACGATAATCATAAATTCTCGGGTAGAAGAGTTTGCCGTGGTTTATATAAAGATAGCAAAGGTAATTTATGGAATGCTGACTTAAATGGTGGCGGTAACATAATGAGAAAAGTTTCAGATGAAGCAGCATATAAAGAGATAAGAAAAACAGAAGAAATGATGAAACGACCAATTCTTATCACATTATAAAAGTATCACTCAATTTGTATAATGAGAGTGTAGAAGCATTTGTAGGTATGCTATTATGAGGAGTTAAATCTAATTTAATAAGTCTATAAAAATCAAATCACATTTATATATATTTGATTAACCTATAACTATACTAAAGATTAGAAAGTGAAAATTATAAAAATGAAAACCAAACAAAAAGACTATACAACATATTATTTATTTACTGATGTTGAGGGGATTGGTCTGAACTTTGATAAAGACGGCAAAGTATTAAAAAATGATTTAATTGAAATTTCTTATATTCTTTCAGATGAAAACTTGTTCCAAATGAAAAGTAATACATATATTAACTCTTTTGCTAATTATGATTATGAAAATATGGTTGATAGAGTTAAGAAAATGCACACAAAAAATAACTTGATTGCTGATTCTAAAAAATCGAAATTATCACTTTCAGAAATTGACAATAAAATGTATGAAGAATTAAGAGAACTATTACCAAATAAATGTCGCTTAATTCTGACTGGAAATACTATTCAATATGACTATGAAATCATTAGAAGATGTCTACCTAAAACATTTTCATTACTTCATTATAGAACATTTGATGTTTCAGCAGTAAGAGAACTAATTAAAATTGTAAATCCTAATTATACTAAGCAAGAAACGAAAAGAAAAAATTATAATCATAGAGCTGAAGACGATATATTAGAAACTTTCAATGAGTTAAAAGCTTATAGAAAAATAGTAAAACCATGTTAAGGAGTTAAAATGTTTTATGTAATTTTAGAAAAGAATAACTTAAAATACTTAAATTCATTAACTGATGATTCTTTTGTAGAATTGAAAAATAATATAATTACTAAGGATTATTGCTTAGTATATTCTAAAAAAGATTATCTTTCACTCTATGAAATCTTAAAAAGAAATAAATGTAGGGGATTAGCTTTGTATCCTTACATTTCAAAATTAGTTTTTGAAAATATTTATCCGAAAGAATTAGAAAAGAAATTATCAGTTGAAAAATTAAATCATTCCCTATTTGATTTATTTATAGCAAACTATACAAACCAAATGCCGTCATTTGATGATGAATATTATTTTTTACCAGATATTCAACCGACATTAAATCAAGAAAAGATTAAACTTAATATTAAACGATTTAATGAAATGATGTCTTATGAAAATTTGCTTATAAATAAAGATGATGTAATACCATCATTAAAAAGTATCTTCGCTGATTCAGTTAAGAAAATATTAAAAGCTGAAGCGAATGAAGAAACTATTAGATTAAAAGATACGGAAATATATAACAGAAATTTTCATTATTTAGTAATAGCTGAATTTGTAATTAACGCTTCATTTATTTATAAACGAAAAGATATAGAAAATTTCTTAATCAATGAGATAGAACTGGAAAGAGATTAAATGACTAAGATTACAAACTTAAATGATTTAAAAACACAAATCAAAAATACTGTTGATTTAAAAGCTTATTTAGAAAAAGAAGGTATTATATTTAGAAAGAAGAGCGGCTCTAACTGGCAAGCTCTTTGTCCTTTCCATAATGAGAAAACACCTTCTTTTACAGTAAGTGATACAAGCCAAAGTTATCATTGCTTTGGTTGTGGAAAACATGGAGATATTTTCAGTTATATTCAAGAAACAGAGTCAGTATCATGGAAAGAATCTGTAATCTATTTAGCAAGAGAGTATCATATTCCGTATGAGCTTAATAAAGACGATTCAAAGAAATACTCACAATATGCTAGAGCTTATGATTTGCTAGATGATTTAGCTAATTACTATAAAATGAAATTTAATGAATTAGCAGATTCTCACCCAGCTAAGAAAATGATTACTGACAGAAATCTTGATTATAATTCTGCTGAATATGGTTATGCACCAGAATCGCAAAAAGACCAATTAGATTATATGACTCAAAAAGGTTATACTCATGATGAATTAAAGTCACTTGGTTTAATGTATGATAAAGGTTACTTACAACAAGTAAATCGCTTAATCTTTATTATCCGAAATTATATGGGTAAAGTTATTGGATTTACTGGAAGAGCATTAACTCAAAAAGATATAGAGAGCAGAAAATATATAAATTCAACTGATTCTATCGTATTCCATAAGAAAAATGTAGTTTATAATATTAACAATGCCAAAAAACAAGCTAACAAAGATAAACTTATTTATTTAGTAGAAGGTCAATTTGATGTGGCTGCTATGACTGCTCATGGATATACAAATACAGTTGCCATTTCTGGTACAGCATTTACTAATGAACAATTAAGAGATATTTTAAAAGCAGTTGGAGAAAATGGTAATATAGTATTATTACTAGATGATGATGAAGCTGGACAGAAAGCTGCCAATAAAATATTTAGAGAACATAGCTCTATTCAAACATGACTTTATCAAATTAACTTGATTGAAGGCCAAGACCCATGTGATTATTTACAAACTCATGATAAACTTCCCAAAATGGAAACTTTCGTAGAAAAAGCATATTTAAAAATTAGAAATAGCTTTAATTATTCATCAATCTCTGATAAAACAGAATTTATCATGACTCTACAAACAGAATTAACTCAATATATTAAAGATTCTATTTTAAGAGAGCAATATTTAAGAAGAGCTTGCTCTTATGTTGGATTTGCTTATGACCAAATTCAAGTTATCATTGACAATAAGAGTGATAAAGATACAATTACTCAACAACTTCAAGAAGCAACTAACTCTTCTAAAAATAATGATAGCAATACTTACATTTTATTAGCATTAAATATTCTATTTTCTTATCCTGAATATTTCAAAGGGGAATTAAAGAAAGCTATATCTAAAGATAAGTTTAATAAGACTATGAGAATATTAGCAAGAGATGTATTTCAATTAAATAAAAAATTAGTGCCAGAGAATTATGAAGATTATTCACCAGAGCAAAAGATGGTAAAAGCAATATTATCTCACCCATTTGATAACTTAGATGAAAGAGATATAAAAACACAATATTACTATTTGTTAGATAAAGCTATTGAAATCAAAAATAAAGAACGAGAAGCAGAAAAGAAAAGAAGAATACTTACTGCTTTAGAAGGTGCTTCTGACCCAGAAGTAATTAAATCTTTATTATCTGAATTATCGAATAAATGATATAAGTATTAAAAAACAAAAGGAAAGATTTAATGCAAGAAGAATTATATAATGTACCTAAGAAAACAAATAGTTTATTACCACTATTTATTCTTTCCGGTATGGCAGTTCTACCTGGTTTTATAGCTTCTCTTATAACGTACTATATTTTATTTAGAACGCTAAAACAAAAACCGATTGTAATATATTTATTCCTTGCTGTTGTATCATTTTTCATTTTTATTTGGAATTTAATTGCTCACCCATTAACTAGCATGGATATTTCAAATCACACAAGCTTTATGACAGCGTATTTATACTTATGTTCTATTGCTTATGTGATTTTAACTTTTTTCATTGTATTTCATCAAGCTAGACAATTAAGACTCTATCCTGAGTTGAAAGTTATGAAAGGTTGGGCTTATAATTTTGAATATAGAAAAACTCCTTATGAATTATACAAACGAAAACAAAATATTAAATCATTGAAAGAGGGAAATGAGTACGCTTATGACTCTGCACCTTTAGGAATATTAGCTGATAAAGTTTTCATGGAAAGCAATGATGCTGGTGATGTTAAATATTTTGATAAAGAAAGAATCGTAAGAAGTTATTATACTGAAAGATGTGGTCATACGGCTGCTACAGGTCAAACAGGTGCTGGTAAAACTTATACAATGCTTCAGTTAATGCGAAATGACATTGAAGCTGGTAATCCAGTATTTGCTATTGACTTTAAAAAAGGAACTGAATATCCATATTACTTAGCAAAATGGGCTAAGGAACATGGTAGACAATTTTATCATTTCACTGCTGGAAAACCGGAGACTTATAACAATCCATTTTGTGATAATCAAGCTTCTTATGACCCACTCGCAACTGGTACAGCAACTTCAAAAGCTGATATGATGCTAAATTTAAGACAATGGGATGGAGCTTCCGAAGTCTATAAGAAAAGAACAAAAGATATTTTGGAATCAATTTTCTATCTATTGGAAAATGTGGATAGAGAAAAGACAAAACAATATATTAACTGGCACGAAGGTGGATTATCTCAATTTGTATCTTCTTTACAATTAAAGAATTTATATGCTTTGATTGAGCAATTTAAGATTGATGTTTCTAATAAAGAACATGCCGGTGAATATGTGTCTGGTGGGGATAAACGAAGATTAAGTGCTTTACTTGGATTATATGAAGAATTAAACAGTCCTCAAGGTAAAGGTTTGTTAGAACAAATCAATGGGCTTGTTTCAAATTGCCGTACTTTGATTATGTCAAGCTATGGTGATTGGCTTGCAAAAGGAGAAACTCCTTATCATATTAACTTGTTTGAGTTTGCAACTTCAGAAGAAGCACCTGTTGTGTTATTTTCATTTAATCCACAAGAAGAAAGTGATTTTGCTAAATATATGGGTTCAATTATCCTATCAGACTTGAGTAGAACCTCTGCTTATAAGAATGCTCAAGGAAATAAAGATTTAGTAGGAGTATACTTAGATGAGTTCCAAATTTTAGACCCAGCAACAGTAGCTGATTTGCTAGAGAAAGCTCGTTCTTCTAAAATGTATATTCTTTTATCTTTACAATCATTAGAACAAATTGTAAAATCTAGTTCAGCAAATGGTACTGCTGTTAGAGATAGTATTGTCGATACCATTCAAAACTTCATTATTCATAAAGGTTCAGGTCAAAATACTGCTGAAGAATTAGCAAAAATAATTGGCCAAACAAATATGAAAAAATATGTAGAATCTGGGCAACGTAATTCTAGTCTGTTCCAATTGAACTGGCGAAATTCACGCAACTCTAGAGTTAATACACAAGTAGAACCTGACTGGATTGTTTCACCAAGTAAATTCCAAAATCTATCTGCACCGGTTAAAGAAAATAATTACACTTCAACTGCTTATTATATTACAAAAGCTTGTGCTGAAAAGGAATTTGCTTCAATGGAAAGAGCTGTAGCAAGAAAAGTTCAAATTATTGTTGATGAAGAATTGTTACAACCGATACCAGAAGATTTTATTAAAAAGTTCAATAATTCATTTAATGCTGACAAAAATGAACGAAAATACTTAAAGAATATTCAAACTCCAATAGAAAATGAAATCGACTCATTAGAAGATTTAGACTTTACTCCAATTTATGATTTTGAAGATGTAAAAGAAGAAGATTTTACTGAATCAAATTCTTTAATGGATGGACTAGAAGAGCTAAATATTCAAGCAAGAACACCATACAAAGATTTAGTAAAACAAAATAGAAAAGAATCATTAGAAACTAAAAAGAAAAAAGTTTCCTTTGATGATTTTGTATAAAAAGGCAGAAGTTCTGCCTTTTTTGATATATTAAAAGAAAAAATAAATAATACGAGGGGGTACTTCATGCCTTTACCAAAGAAGAGTACGAATAAAAATACTTCATTACCAGATTTAGATGAAGATTTTCAATCAGTACCAGTCGAAACAGTAGCAGATGAAGAACCGTCATATACAAACTCGTTACCGGTTCAAGAAAGTATTGAAGATGATAGCCATCTCTATGCTACTCATGAAGAACCTATCTATGAAAATAGCAAAGAAGAAAAGAAAAAGAAAAAATTCATAGATAAAAAGAAAAAGAAATTAAAACCTTTCGGTAAAAAAGTTTCAAAATATGACGATAGAAAAGATGTTGCTGTAGCTAAAAAAGTTCAAAGAGGTTTAGTCCTTGGTGGATTGTTAGTTATTATTGCTTTAGGAGTTAAAAATACTTTCTTCCCAGCAAATTCATATACTACTGATGAAATAGCACAAATTGCTAAGACAACTGTAGGTCAAACTAATTTCCCTATTGATAAAGGACAAGCTTTTGCTGAACAGTTCATTACTTATTATGTGAACTTAGATAGTGGAGATTCAGTATCTCGAAATATGTTATCTTATTTCTATACAGGTATTATGCCTGAATCTAATGTGGCAAATGGTCATGCAACAACTGCTCCAACAGTTGAAGCAAAAAACAATAAACAACATATTATTGGAGTTCCAATTACTTATGAAAAGAGAGCTTTGACAGATTTTTCAGCAAATTATAAAATTTCTGTTTTAGTTACTGACGAAAATGGTCAAGCACAAGCTGCCAATCAAAATCCAACAAGTCATTGGTTAAGCTTCTCTGTAAATGTTTATTATGACGCTAAAACTGGAGCAATGAGTATTCACAAAGGTGACCCAGTAGTCATGCCAACTTATCCTATAACAAATGCAGAAGCTGCTAAGGAAGAAGGTAAGATTGGAACTGGCGATGAAGATGCTAACATGAAACAACCATTGAAATCTACTATCCAAGGTTATTGGAAAGCTTTTGCTACTTCATCTGTAACTTCTCATGATGAAATTAACCAATATATTTCAGATAAAGAAGATAAAGACTTATATTCAGGTTTCAATAAGACTATGAAACTTGCAACAGATGACCCAAATACAGACATTACATATAAAGTTTATACTTCAACAAATGAAGGTGAATGGAAAGTTGATGTTACTGTTAAATGGGCAGATAATACTTCATCTGATTCTAAGAAAGCTGCTATCTATACTGGTAGATATATTATGACAATTAAGAAAATTGGCGAAGATAAGTATGTGGTAACAAGAGCTGCTCCTTACTTATACGTTTAATTTAATTGACTTTTGATATTAAATTCTAAACAATATGAAGTTTTTATCGTAATATTGATATAACTTTAGAAAATGATAGAATTGGTCATTTCTAAGCAAGACTTTGCTTAAGCCACAAGATAATATATTATCTTTGGTGAAATACAATTCAACAATCTAAATACACGGAGGCTAACAAATTGTTTAATTATTTAATTTTAGCTGGTCTTGACGGAGTGAGAACTACATTAGTACAACAATGGATTGGACCAGCTGCGCTTCTTGTAATTGCTGGATTGTCAATTAAATTCTTGATTGACAGAAACTTCCGTATGCTTGCTTCATTTATTCTTATTGGAGCAATCGTTGCAGTATTGATTTATGGTACTGATTTATTCTTCGGTCAAAACGGAACATTCAAGAAAGCAGTTGAAGAAGGTGCTAAACAAGTACAAGTTATTTCACCTACCTACTTTTCCGATTGATAATATAAGCTATTAAATTAAAATAGAAAATAGAAGTTATAAAACTTGATTCTAAATAAAGTAGGAAAGTGTAAGCAGGTTCACTTTAGGAATTTAATATAAAAACCTGCGAAAGTAATACTAAATCTTAGTATTACTTTTTTTTGAAAAATATAGCGAGGTTAACGGTGTAGTGAGTAAAAAAAATAAAAAGAAAAAAGCTAAAAAGGCTGACAAAACAATAAAAATTCCCCCTAAAGCCGTAATGGGAACTCATGGAAATATTATTGTATCTGATAAAGAAGTATGGGCTTATTATATATTAGCAGAAAAACCATACGACTTCTTGTCGGATAATTCTAAGATTATCCTAGCAAATGCAACACAATCAGCATTAGCAAGTTTAAGTGCAAGTGCTAATAGGCCATTAGATTGTCATATTCAAATTTCTAATACTCCTTTCAACCCCGATTCATGGGAAGAACAAGTGAGAATGGAATATGCAAAATGGACTGACTATAAATCACAAGCATTTGAAAACTTTATAAATGCTCAAAGAGAAGAGCTTTATATGGGAAATTATATGAAACGAGTTAGCTATTTCGGTATTAAACTATTCAATAGGGGTTCGTTTGATGTAAACAATTTAAATATTTTAGAATATTCATTAAAAGATACTCTAAAAGCTCTCAAAAAATCTATTGATAATGTGTTAAGCTTCGACCAAGAAGAAATTACTGAAGAAGAAGAAACAAGAGCTAACTCAATGGAAGAAGATTTATATAGAGTTTTACACAATTCAAACTTGATGGCTATCCGTCCTAATAAAGAAGATATGCTCATCAATATTAAACGTAGATTCTATCCAGCAATGGCAACACCATATTTGGAAGCAGATTATGATAACAGAATTGGGCCCGCTGACATTATTGTAGAAACAGGTGGTACTGTTGATGTAAAATCAAGATGGCTACATATTACTCAATTCCAAAATGGTGACATAAGAGAGGGATATAGAGCAACATTAACTTTCTCTAAATTCCCTATGGGGATTCAATACCCATTCAACTTCCAACCATTTATGTATAGAAAAGAAGTGCTTCCTTTCACAATGAATGCTAGATTTACTTTGATTCCAGCAGAAAGTATGAAAAAAGAAGTAAATAAAAAGAAATTGGAAGCAGATGATGAAATTGAAAACTTAGCTGGAAGTGGACAAGGTGTCAATGCTTCAGTTAAAAATACTTTTAGAGATTTACAAACAATTGAAACAGAACTTGAAAATAGTAAAGAGCCTTGGATTGAAGGTTCATATAGAATTACTATTGAAGCTCCAACAGAAGAAATCCTAAAAGATGAAGCAACTAACTTAAAACAACTTTTCAATGAAGAAGATGTGGTCTTAACTTGGACAGCAGGTGACCAGCTACAAATGTTTAGAGAGGAATTTCCCGGTGGACATTTGGAAATCAATTCATTTCAACAAACAACAAATTTAGCATTAGTTGGAGTTGCTGGAATTAACTTTGGGTCAAAAGTTGGTGACCCAGTAAGACAACAAACTCTTTATAGGAGATGAAAATAAATGGCTGATAAAAAGAAATCATCAAAAGGAGAAAATCCTGGCTCACTTCTTTGGGCTGTACTTGTAATAGCTGCAGTATTGGCAATATTTGTTTATTCAAGTGGTATTAACATGGGTAATCTATTCAATACTGTACGTTATCATGCAACTGATTTAGGGCCTAGATTAGTTGAATGTGTTACTTCACCTAGTAATTGTAAACTTTCAAATAATTACAATGTAACTCCTAATGGTTTTGAAAATCAAAACTCAAATTCGTCAACTTCAAACAATAATGCTAGTCAAAGCGATACTAATTCCGATTCTAAACAAAATTCAGAATCAAAGGATAGTAAATCAGCAAACAACAATAATCAAAGTAATAATTCAAGTTCAGAAAGTGGAATCAACAATCTAGCTTCTGCTAAAATGAGTAAGAATGACGCTTTGAATGAATTAAATTCTATTCCAGTTGTAAATGCTTATAACAAAGCTAAATATAAACGTACAGAATGGAAACATTGGATTAGCTATGAAAATCCTTGTTGGTCTACTCGTGAAGAAGTATTGGATAGACAAGCAGAAAAGGGTAGTGTTACTTATTTAGATAAGAATGACAAAGAAACAAAAGACAAATCAAAAGCTTGTTCTATCAAATCAGGTACTTGGCATGACCCATATAGCAAAGAAGTTGTAAATGACCCAACTAAATTAGACATTGACCATACAGGTGCACTTAGTTGGACTGCAAAAGCTGGTGGACAAGAATGGGATAAACAAAAGAAACAAGATTATGCTAATGATTTTGACCATTTAGTTGCCACAACTGCAAAAGAAAATAGAACAAAAGGAGATAAAGGACCATCTGAATGGATGCCAGAATCATCTAAGTGTGAATATGCTAAAGTCTATACTCATATTGTTAAGAAATATAACTTAAATCTTAATAAAGCAGATAAAGATACTTTAGAAAAAGCACTTAATTCTTGCTTAAATTGATGTGTCAGAGTAATATATGAAAGCTATAACAAGAGATGTCGATAATATTCTTTCAATTAAAGAGAAAGAAAAAATTCTTGAAGAAATCCACCAGAAAGATTTGATTGATTTATTCAAGAAAGGTTTTAAACCTCAATATAAACGAGTTGAAAGTAAAAAAACAATATTAGACCAACAAATAAGTATTGCTATTGATACAGACGAAAAAAACATGATTGCTTTAGAATTAAATGAGATTAGAAAAGTAGCAAATAAAACTTCTTTAGCTTCTTTTATTCGTAGTCGTTCTTTAGCAACATTTGACATTGCAGAATGGTATCAGCAAGCTTTAGAAGGTTTGGAAGAATTGAGTTCTGATAGTTGGGACCCTAAATTTTTACAAAACGAAAGAAAGAAATATATTAAATTGCTAGATGATTTAGAAGATTCCGAAGATGATAATAGAGATGAAGATATGCTTTATTACAAGACTCAACTAGATGAAACAGAACAAAAAATAAACTCTTTGAAGAAACAAAACAGAAAAAGAGGATATAGAGTTTCAACTCGTGTCACTTATGAAGAAGCAAATACTATTAGATGGCGTGCAGCCAGATTAAGTATTACAGTTCCCGATTATATGAGATATGTTATTTTCGGATATTTACCATTTACTGATGCAGATTACAATTTATCATTAGAAGCTCGCAAAAGATTCTATGTATCAATTATTGATGTTTATAAAAATGGTTGGGGTGAAATTCCCGAAGTTAATGAGTGTCCTAATTGTGCTAGATACAAACATGAAATTGAGGTTTTACGAGATAAAGTAGCAAGATATGAAATGCTATTAAGAAGCAACAAGCTTTAATGATATATAAATTATTGAAACTAAACTAAAGAACATAGGAGCTATAATGATTAAACATTTTAAAGTTACATTGTTAACTTCTTTTGCTAGTATATTCTTTGTTCTTTCATTTTTGAGTATGTTTAACGTATCTTTTGCTGGTTTTGAGAATGGTGTTGGATTCTCTATGGAGCCCAATACAGTATCATTACCTGCAAAAGATATGATTAACTCTAATGTGGGGTCTAGAACTTATACGATTGATGAATTATTCTCAAGGTCTGCGGGTTTTGCTATTCCTTACGGTACATTAGAGGAAGATAATACTTGGATTATCGGTCACCCAGCTAATAAAATAGTTGAAGAAAAAAATAAAAATCTTTCAGACGAAGCTAAAGAAAGGCTCAAAAAACAAGGTGGAGGATTCTTTGATGGTTCTATCAGATTATGGGGTATACCATCATCTTTAGCTATTATGGGTTCAGATATTGCAACAAGTGTGGCTTTCCTTTGTGCTAATATAATTTCATGGTTAGTTAAAATGTTATTTGACCCACCACTTGTAAAAGCTCTTGTAGAACTTATTGGTGGAACTGATACTAAAGCTGGTTTAATCTCAAACCTAGGAAAAAATGTCTTTTATCCATTATCAACACTTGCTTTCTTAACAGTTGCAGTGTATCTGATTTGGGAAGGTTTAATTAAGAGAAAATTCAGAGCAAGTTTCGGTGCATTAGGTTGGTCATTACTTGCTTTTGCTTTAGGAGTATTTACTATTGTTAACGGACAATTAGTTGCAAAAGCTCCAACAGAAATCAATGCTACAATTGCAAATTGTGTATTGTCAGCTGCTTCAGGTAAATCATGCTTAAACTCAACAGGTACTAATCCTAAAGAAAGCACAAACAGTATGTGTGATGCTGATACTTCGCAATCCGTTTCGGCTGCAGAATCTGCTTCAATCAATGCTGGTAGATTTTCATGTATTGTAAACAAAGCTATTGTTTATGATAGATGGTCTGAACAACAATTCGGATATTCACTTGATGAATTATGGACTGTAAATCCACCAGATGGCTACAAAGTTTGGCCGCAAGATAAATTATCTGGTGCTCCAACTGATTATTGTGTGAATTTCTATACTGCTGACTCACCAAATCAAATGTCAAGTTCAACTGAATTTACTGCTAATTCAAAATGTAATATTGCATTAGCATTTATGGCTTCAAGAACTGACGCTAAGTTTGGCGAAAAGATAGGATTTCCTACTATAACAGGTACAGCTGCTATGGATAGTCAAATGTGGAATGCTTATTCAGGTAATGGTAGAACTTCTGTTCCTATCTTATTATTGATTGCTTCATTTATTATTGTAGCAACATTCGTACCAGTTGTAGTATATGCACTTGTATATAACATAACTGCAACAATATTAACAGTATTCGCTCCAATCTTCTTATTGATTGGTATTCACCCAGGTAGAGGTAGAAAAATCTTCCTTGGTTGGTTAGAGTCAATTATTTCAAATATTTTGAAATATATGGCAAGCTGTTTCATGGTTATTGTTATGATTTTCATTTATGGAGCTGCTTTCTCTAAGATGAACCAAGCACAAGTATTTATTGCTTCAGTAATTCTAGGTGTTACTTTTGTATCATATAGAAAAGAATTAGTAAACTTAATGGGTGCCGTTAATATGGGTGGTGCTAAAGTTTCTAATATTGCTGAAGAAAAACTTAATAAAGCTGGTCAAAAAGCGAAATACATGGGTATGGCTGCAGCTGGTGGTGCAATTGGTGGTACTCTTGCAGGTATCAATGACGCTAGAGAATCTGGTAAACTTATGTCTAAAGACGATAAGATTGCTAAATATGGTAAGTACAAACGTTGGCTTAACCCTGGCAACTATGCTGATACGTTTAATAATGCTGCAAAAGCTATGTCAGAAGGCTCAAAAGGTGCAGTACAAGGTTTACGTGCTGGTACAAGTATGGAACTCAAACGTGGTCGTGGATTTATTGCAAATGCTGCTAGACAGGCAGGTCAAGTTGGTAATGAATTAGCACAAGAACGTAAAGAAGCTGCTAGAGAAATTCGTGAAAACGAAGCAAGAGAACAAATGAATGAAAGCATGCGTAAAGGTTATGAACATATTGCTGAAGCTCAAAGAGAAGCTTCACAAAAACGAGAAGTAACTGATTCTAAACAAACTGCTTCAGAAAACTTGAACGTAACTAAATTAGCACAAGAATTAAATAGTACTGGATTAGCAAGAGCTGCTCAACAAATGACAGCTAAGAACGAAATGCTCAATAGTGCAGAATCTAAAGAAGATATTATTAGAATTGAGGCAGATATTAAAGAACACAAACAAGTTTCTACTGAGTTAATGACTAACATTAAGAATAACGGTGGAGATGTAATTGCTGGTACTGATAAATTTGCTGATAAGAAAGTAAGAGATTATGAAGATAGAGCACTAGCAGAAACACAAAGACTAATGGAAGTATCAAAAGGTAAACCTTATGAAGCAGAAGTTAATCAACTAATCAATGAACGATTAAACGATATAACCTCTAAGGCAGAAAGCTTTACTGAAGATATGAGAATGATTGCTAGAGAAAATAAAGGTGTAGATATTGAGAAAGTTACTGCTACAGTAAAAGACTTAGATAATCAATTCACTAAAGATTATCAATCTATGCAACAAGAATTTGAATCTATTGTAAACTCACATAAAGAGACTGTAACTACTAAAGAGATTCATAGGGAAGAAGTTATTATCAATAAAGTAACTCCAAATCCAAAAGAAGATATTTCTAAGCAAATTAAGAATGATGGTGTTTCTAAAGAAATCAACAAAGATGAATAAAAGAGGGTTTAAAAACTCTCTTTTATTTTTTTTTTGAAAAAATTTTAAATTTTGTGCTGGTTAAGTTTTTATTTTGGAATAATATAACTATAAAGAAATGCAAATTGCGCAGTCTAAAATAACTATATAGAGAGGTAAAGAAATTATGCAAGCATTCGTAACTTTTGAAGCAGGTTTGGTTCGTAAAGGTGAACTACGCCAAGTAAATACAGCAAATGGTACAACAAGTGTTATCAATCTTACTGTAGCACGCAACTACCAAAAGAAAGATGGTAATGATTGGGTAGATGATGGTACATATTACATTAACTGTACTGCATGGGGCAAAATTGCTGAAGCAATTGCTAACTCAGATATTCCTACTGGATTCCGTCTTATTATTTCAGGCGTTTTAACATCAAGCTTAAAACCAGAATACACTGCAAAAAGTGGAGAAGTTATCCCAGAACATTATGAAGAAGAAGTTAGAGTAGATTCTATTGGTGTTGCTCTTGCATTTAATCAAACTGTTGTGGCAAGCCGTACAAAATCTGAAAATGGTGGAAGTACTACTGCTTCAGCAAAACAAACTGCTAAAGCAAGTGCTTCAAAACAAACAACTACATCTGCTCCAGCAACTGATAATTCATCATTATTCGGGGACGATGATGATAGTGATGGTGATGAAGATTTCGATTCACTATTTGGTGATTTGTAAAATCTTAAAAAGAAGCTTTAACCAAGCTTCTTTTTTTATTCTTATTTTTAAATGATATATAAACTATTATTGAAAAAATAAGGAGATTATTATATAATGAATTTAGATAATACAGATTATCAAAAATTGAAATCTAATCCCCCTAATCAAGAAGTTCCCGAAACTGCTCCTCAATCAAGTGGAATGATTGATAAAGCAATGGAAGCTAATGAAAAGATTAAACAAACTAGAGATAATATAAATAGATTTAGACAACTTGCTCAAAATACAATGAATGCTATTAGAACTGCAGTTCAATTCATTGTTAAGGTTGTAAGTTTTATCTGTTCACCACATGGCTTGATTGCAATTGGTGTAGTATTAGCATTATGGTTGGTTTTCATGGCTTTTGCTGTTACAGGCTCTCAAACATTTGGTTCTGATTGTTACTCTTATCGTTACAGAGATGGTGTAGCTGAAGCTAAGGAAGGTGAATCAGGTATTAAATGTGAGAAATTAGGTGACGGTTCTAAAGAAGGTCGACTTGGTGGCGGTGGCTCTGCTGGCGGTGGCGGTGGAAGTACTGTGCCCGCAGGTGGTAAAATCGAAGTGTTGGAGCAAGTTCTATCTCAACCAATTGATGAAGATGGTGCTTATGGAGCTCAATGTTGGGATTTAGCAAACTGGTACTCTAAAAAATTAGGTGGGCCAGGGATTGTTGGTGCATCAGGTAGAGCTGGTTATATCGGACATGAATTTCCATGGGATAGCTGGGGCTTTGATGTAATAAAAGACCCAAACGCTGGTGATTTAAAACCTGGTGACATTATTTGTTGGTATCCGGGCGGTTCAGTAGGACCATTTACTATTGACAGTACATATGGTCACGTTGGAATCATTGCTGAAGTAAAAGCAGACGGAGTTATTGAAACTTACGAACAAAATGCCGAAAAAGGACAAATTGTTGCTCGTTATACAAGACAATTCGTTAAAGGTAGCGTAAGTAGTGTGATTAGAAAGAAAGGTGCTTAAAATGAATTATAAAATTAAAATTCTTTTAGGAGTAGTTGTTGCTGTATTTGTTTTGGTTGGTGCTGGTATTTATTATCAAATCAAACAAGAAGAAGCAAAACAAGTTTTAAATGGAACTAAGACAGCTGATGCTCAAAAGAAAGATAAAAGTATTGTAGCTGATGATTCACAAAATGAAGAAATTATATTTGTAAAGAAATTTGCTAAAACATATATTGAACGTGAATTTGAAGTTAAATACATTACTGAACAAAAAGAAGAGCTAACTTCTATGATGTCTGAAAATGCTTTAGAAACAAGCAAAATCTTAAACACATTAGATGATTACAAACAAGAAGCAGAACTTTGGGAAAAATCAAAAACTCTTAATACTATGACTTCTGTTGACCGCTCTAATCGTGATGTGGATAAAACAGAAGTTAGAAAAGACGGAAACAAATATTATATTACTATTACTTATCATACAACAAACCCAATTACTAAGATTACTTCAGGTGATGAAATGAAAGTTGAAAATCTTGTAAAAGGTTTAGTAATTACTGTTGATGATGGTAAAGTATCAAGTGTGGTGGAGCAAGGCTAATATGACAGATAAAGTTATTAAATTAAAAACAGATGATGAGTTAGTATTAGAACAATCTAACGATAGCATATTAGAAAAAGCTCTTGATTATGCAATTGTTGAACAGAAAGATGAAAACATTCTAGCATATTCAGTGAATGGACTATATACTAATGAAAAGAATGAAAAATATAACTCACCTAGAAAATTAAATCAAAATCCACCTCAATTAAATATAAAAGATTCAAATGGAAATGAAGTTACTTTTAATTTGACTAAAGAATATACAAATAGTTTAATGAAAACTTTATCAGAAGTAAATCGTGCTTATCATGGTTATAAATATGTTTCAGATAAAGATTTGAAAAAAGTAAGTTTCAAAGAAAGAATTAAAAATATTTTTGGCTATATGAAGAAACACCCTATTAAAAGTGTTATTGGATTACTGTTTATCCTTTTAGTTATCTTTGTTTTAGCGATTGGAACAAAAATTTAAAAAAGTTTTGTCAAAACCGTTGACATATAGCTCAGATATGATATAATGAACTCATAAATAAAAATATTACAGAAAGGCTCACGAAAGTGAGTAAGGTGAATTACCATGGCAACAAGTTCAGCAATTAAGAACTTCGAAAAAACAGAAAAAGGATTGAAAGTTACTTTCCAATCTGGTCACACATATCTATATGAAGGAGTTCCAGCTAACGTTGTTCTAGGTTTGGAACGTGCTGAATCAAAAGGTGGATATTTCATGGCAGAAATTCGACCAAAATATAAAGCAACAAAAATTGCTTAAAAATACGCTATATAATATAACATAGAGTATTATCACAATAAACAGCCTTGATAGGCTGTTTTTGTTTACAACAGTGAAAGAAGAGGTGCGAATGGCGTTAAAAAAAGAGCGTGAATTTGAATTAGGACTAATTATTAAAGATTATAGAGAATCGAGTGAAGAAGAAAAGAAAGAGAAATTCCCTAAAGCTTATGAAGCATTTCTTGAATTGTTTGAATACAATCAAAATTTTGCCTATAATTGGGCTCATAGATTTGTAAAGAAAACAAATTCAATTCATTATAATGTAGAGGATGCTTGTCAAGATGCTTTGTTAGCTTTAATGACTGCAATTTGGAGATACGACCCCTCAAAAGGTGCTCGTGTTACAACATTTTCAAATTTCTATATTTTTAAAGCATTAACCCATGAAGGTAATTTACAGCGACATATTCAGATTAACGATGGCGTAGCAGGTAAATATTTGAAAATGAAAGAAGTCGTTGATGAATACAACAAATTAGAAAATCCAACTATGACTCAAAGGGAATATGTACAAGAGAAAACTGGATTTAAACTAGATATGATTATTGATTTAGAAAATCTATCTTTAGTACCGAGTTCTTTACAACATGAAATAAGAGATGGCGATGGTGGACATAAAGTAAGACTTCAAGATACAATTGAAGATGAAAGATATTCCGGTGCTAGATACTCTTCGGGTTTTACCGTAGAAACAGAGGGTTTACTATCTATGTTGCCATATGAAGAACAATTATTTATACGCTATCAATACGGAGATAATTCTCTAACTCAACCGTTTGAAGAGTTTTTAGCAGAAAGAAACTTAACACAAAGAAAATTCACTAGACAAGCTAATCTCATTGTTAAGAAATTAAGAGATTTAGTTCAGAAAGAGGAGTTAGTATAATGCAACCAAAACAATTACATTTATTTTTGAAGATTACTGACTTAAAAGATAAAGACAAATTCATTGATTATATGAAAAATAAATGTGCTTTAAACTCAGAACAAATTGCTGAGGAAAAAGAGGACGCTTTATTATTTCTTATTAAGCCAGATTATATTATGACTTCTAATGACGCCTTAAAATATGTTTCAGAATTAGATAAAATCTTTACTGAATTTTCTTATTTGTATCCAAGAATTGAAGTGGTAGGAGAGGGAAATGAAAAAAGATAAAAATATACTAAAATCTGAATGGAAAAAACGACCATTAAAATTCAGAATTGAAGCAGTTATCCATGATGGGCAATGGTATACATTTGACAAATGGAAACGTGTAGCATTAGTAAAAGATGAAAACGATTTGCTTGATTGGATTTATAATAATCAAGACATTTTAATTAAGAAAGATGAGTCTTATCGTGTAGGATATGATGAAGTAATTAGATGGTACAAAGAACATGACTTACCAATAGATGAACCACTCATTCCAAACAACTTTGCTCCACGATTATGGAGTGAACAAACAGAAGCAGAAGCATACTTAAATGCTCCAAGACGATTGATTTCAGCTTTACTTATTGAGGGTGAAGATAGTCAATTAGAAAAGAAATGTATTAGCATTTTAAATAAATACGCTAGAATTGTTTATCATAATAACAAACTATATGCTTATGGATTAAACGCTAATTATTTCAAAGATTTGTTAAAACGACAACTTAGTGCTTCTGAATATGATAGATTGAAATTAAGATTAAGAAGCAGCTTCTATCGTAGAGATTTGTTAGACTTAACAGATGATTTTGTAGCAGAAACATTGCTATTCTATTACTCATTTGCTGTCTTAACATTGAAGCCACATGATAAAACAATCAATATTTATCTTCCAGAGCATGATGAAAAGAGAGCTCAGATTTATGAATGGATTCTTACAGCTATGCAAAAATTTGATGAAACTCAGCCTATTCCATTCTCTGGTTATCTATCAAACGTACTTAGATTATGGCCATATGACTTACCAGACAATGAATTAGGTAAACCTTTATCTAAATTCCAACGTATTAGAGCGAAAGCTGAAGAAGAACTAAGTGTAGATAAAGAAACTAATGAAAAAAGAATTGTACCAATTAGCGAAATTCAACAATATTTAAGTGATACTTATACTGAAGAACAATTCCGATTATTAGAAGAACAACATCAACGTTGGTTAAGTACTAGAAATACAGATACTTTAGTATGGCAAGATACAAATGAAGATAAAGCGGGTATAAATGTCTTTAAAGATACAAACTTTGAAGATACTAAAAGAGCTCATAACATTACAAGAGCAATCTTACGCTCTTCAATCAAAGCAGAATGTCCTCAAGTAGCAATTAACTTGATTGAAGATTTGGGAAGTTTAGACTTTGATTTAGAAAAGATGAAAGATTTACCTGTATTATTCAAAACTACATTAGTTGAGGAATTGCTTAACAATGAAGAACCAGAAGAAGATGAATAAAGAAGATTTTTTAAAAGAATTTAAGAAAGAAAAGCTAGAACAATCAGAAAATCCAAAGAAGCAAAGTCTTAAAATTAACTTTACTAATCCATTAAAAAAAAGTAAAGATAAAAAGATTAAAAAGAAAAGAACTTGGGTAAAAGTTTTAACTAATCTATTTCTATTAGTAATTATGTTGCTGTGTAGTTTTGCGATATTTGCTGTCAATGGATTCAATATGATTGCCGATAAAGAATATTTAGCTAGAGTTGAAGAATTACAAAACTTGTCAGAAAAATCAAATGGATTAGCTAATCTTACTTCTGATTATATGTTTATACAATTCTTTTCAAAGAACTCTAACACGATTATGCTTTTCTCTTTAATTCTTTTAATTGTGATAACTCTATTAGTATTCATTTTAAATATGACTATATTCAAAAGGAAAAAGGGTGAACAATGACTTTAATTTCTATACTAGTTTATACATTTGTCATTCTATTAGCAAGTGTTACAACTTCAGTTTTAATTAAATCAAAAATAAAAGGGAAAAAAGCTATCTTATCTTACATTACAGTTGGATTAGTAACTCTATTCTCATTATATTTGACTGTATTTAATTTTATGTTGAACAAACCTACTGAAAACAAAATAAATTCAGCTAACACTAAAGTAGAAAATGTTCTACCTAATAGAACAGATGAAACAAAAGAAAACTTTTCAAAAGAAGGTGCTTTAGAAGCTGCTACTAATATGTTGAAATCTTTTAATGCTGACCCATCAAACAAATTGTCTATTGATGATAGAATCAAAGGCATTGATAAAGATAAGAAACTTGATGATTATATTTCAGCTTCAGCAAAATCTTACTTATACTTAAAAGATTTTATGGATAAAGAAGAAGGCTATACAACTTCATCAATGGCTATATTAGCAATCATTAAAAACTTAACTGAGATTGGAAATGAAAATCTTAACCCAGTAAGTACTGATACTCAATATGTTTATTTAGATGAAACAACTAGAATTGCTCAAATTCCACTTGATTATTATACAGGTGTTGGAGGAGCTGTTTCATTAGAAATGGTTTATGTTGATGGCCAATGGAAATTATCTCCATATTCTTTATTACAATCAATTCAATTAGCAAATGCTAAAGCAACTCAAAATTCACAATAAAATAAAAACTGAAAACAAGCCCAAAAGGCTTGTTTTTGTTTCCACTCAGACTGATTTTGATATGTGTTATATCGTCATATAGCGAACGCTAAAACAGTTAAAACTGATTTTCGATAAATGTATCGACTCTTCAGTAAAACAGCTTGGAGTCGCTCAAAATAAAACTTGCTAAAAAGGAATAATATAACTAACTATTAAAAATAAGGAGCAATACTCTTTTGATACTCAAGAAAGTTATTATTGAAAATATTAGGTCTCATAAATATTTAGAATTTGAACCAGCGTCAATTGGTGTTACTGCTATTTCTGGTGAAAACGGAGCAGGTAAATCAACCATTGTAGATGCTTTCTCATGGTCATTATTCGGAACGAGACTACATGGATTAAGAAATAAAAACTACATTAGAGAAGGTGTAGATGCAAAAGAAGAAACAGTACAAGTAACTTCTTATATTAGAGTAGGAAACACTGACTTTATGATTAGAAGAAAGATTACTTCAAATGAGGGAGCTTGTGAATGTAAAGTATTCTCTTACAATGAAGAAATCGGGGATTGGGAATTTGAGTCTGGCCCAGCAGTGACTCATGCTGAATCATTTATTCGTTCTGTATTAAACATTGATGAAAAGGGCTTCTTATCTTCTGTATTTATTCAACAAAAACAAGTAGACCAAATTGTATCTGCTTCCCCAACTGAACGAGGACAAGTTATTGAAAAGTTAATTGGTGTTTCTGCAATTACAGAAAGCACAAAATTAGCTAGAGAAGAATCAAGAGCTTTACAGAGAGCTGCAGATATTATCCAACCTGGTTCTTTAGAAGATGAAAAGGAAAAAGTAGAAGAATTTAAAGTTGCTGTTAAAGATGCCAAAAATAAACTTGAAGAAGTAAAAGAAGCTGCTAAAACTCTTGAACAAGAATTAGTTGTTTTGAGAGAAACAGAAAAAGCAGAGACTGAATTACAAAATCATTTAGATAGTCTAAATACAAGTTTAGAAACTGTCAAAACAGATGATAATTACTTAAAAGACAACTTAAAGAATTATACAAAAATTCTAAAAGAAAATTCTGAAATCTCTATTGATTACAAAATGAAAGAAATCATAGAAGAAGAATTAAAAGACTCATTAGAAAAAGAAAAAGTTCTCCAAACAGAACTCAATAATATTAACATTCAAATCACAAGATTTACTGAATTGTTTGAAGAAGTCTTAAACTATGATGAAATTAAAGAAGCTTATTCTGAAGTATTGGATTGTTACAATGATATGTTAAGTAAAAAATCTGAGCTAGATGAAGCTTTAATGGGATTAAAAGTAAAAGTCAAATCTGTTAAAAAACATTTAGAATTGCTTAAGAGTGGAGCAGCTGAATGTCCAGTATGTGGCCATCCAATTTTAAATCCCGAAGAAGAATTTAAAAAACATACTGAAGAACAAGAACAAAACAAAAATGAATTTAAAAATCTCAAAGAAGAATTAGACGCTTTAGAAAAAGACATTGCTAAAATGAGTCAAGAAAAAGCTCATTATGAAGCTCAATTACAAAAAGCAACTGAACAAGCTAATTCTGAAAAAGACTTCAAAAAAGCTAAAAGAGATAAAAAGACTAAAGAAGCAGAATTAAAATCTATTCAATTAGTAATCTCTAAAAATAGAGACCAATTAGCAGAAATCAATGCTAGTGAAAGACATAGAGATTTAATTACAACTGCAAGAGAACAAGTCACAATTAGCGAGCAAAGACTTAAAGATAACAAAAAGGAAAGAGCTCGTTTAGAAAAAGAAATCTCAACTCTTAATGTTTTACCCAAATCAACTTATAGAATACTTCTTAAAAATCTAAAAGATAAAGAAGAATTATTAGTTAAAACGAATATTCAAAAAGCTTCTCTTGATGGTGAATTAAAACTTATTGTAGAAAAAGCTAGACAAGCTGTTTCTGATTATAAGAGATGTAAAGAAGCGAGCGAAAACTATGAAAAGCTCCATAATCAATTAACAATTATGAATCTTACTAATCAGAGTTTGATTAAATTCAAAGAGCAACGTATTAAAAATTCAATACCTGAATTAACTGACATTGCTTCAGAAATTCTTGCTAGATTTACTGATAATAAATTTACTCAATTGATTCTTACAGATAAATTTGAAACATTCGTAATAACAGAAAATAATGTTAAAAGACCAGTATCACAATTGTCGGGTGGTGAATTATCTGCAGCCGCAATTGCTTTAAGATTAGCAATAGCTTTATTCTTAAATAACGGTCAACAACATTTACTTATCTTAGATGAAGTTCTAACTGCAATGAGTAGCGACCGCTCTCAATTGATTTTAGAAACTATCACTTCATTAACAAATGCACAAATTATTTTAATTGCTCACAATGATGGTATTAACTCATTTGCTGATAAAGTAGTACATTTGTAAAAAATTGCGATATAAAAGGAGTAAGATATGAGAGGTTTATTTAAAACTGAGGAACCAACCACTAAAAAAAGACACCGTAATAATGTGAGAATTTCTTTTAGTAATGCTGATAAAGCAAGATTGCTACACATATTCAAAGAAGTATCAGAATATTACCTTGCTAGAGTTCATACGACTATTGACGGTGAGACTGAACAAGAAATTTTCCAAAATTCAATAGACGCTTTTAATTTTTACTTGTCGGAAATTACTACAAATCCTAAACCATCTGTACAAGATGATAAAGTTTTTGAAGTGATTCTAAAAAATGAGGGTAAAAATAAAGTGAAGATTAAATATAATGCTCTTCACGCTAAAGAAACATTTGATAATAATTCTAATTTAGCAAACAATATTAAGAACATTTTATTTGAAGATTATGCTACTTCTGTAAAGTATGCTACTATTGGATATATTCAAATAAACATTAGGAACAATTAAAGGAGAAATAATGGTTTTAGAAATTAAACAAGTTAAAAAAGACCAAGCTAAAAAGAAACCTGAAATCATTAAAGAAATTTCAGAAGTTACAGGTTATACACAAGTTGAGGTCAAAGATATTTTAAGAGCTTTTGTAGCTATTCAACAAAGAGAGTTAATCCTAACTGGAGCATGGAACTTTCCAGGTATGCCTTATGTTGAAAGACACGTTAAGAAAAGCATGAAAAGAAAGTTGCCAGACTCTGACACAATTGTAGAATATCCAGCAACATGCTATTTAAAAGCTGGTATTCCACCACAAATTAGAAATCTTCATAAGAACGCTTTTAGAGAGATTAACAATCAGTTAAACGGTGTTACTAAAGAAGATTGGTACAAAAATAGAATTGTAGAAGATGATTAAAGAGCAGCCCTAGTGCTGCTTTTTCTGTTGATATAACTATTATTATAACAGTTATAAAGGAGAGTAATTAAATGAAGAGCAAAATAGCTCAATTTAACAAGTATTTACTTGTATTCTTTTCTCTTTTATGCTTCTTGGGCTCAATTTCTTCTATCGCCCAAGTTAGTTTTGCTGACTCTTCTAAAGATAAACAAAAAATCGTAGATGAAGCAAATAGCTTTGATGGTGGTAATGAAGATGGCTTTTTTGCTAAAACTAATGGATTAAAAGGAAAATTCACTAGAGAAGAATCCATGAGTAATTTATATAAGTATATGTTTATGAAAGGAAATTATATACAAGAAGTTACAAATGGAGTATTAGGAAGCGAAGATGAGGGAGTAGACCATAGTGTAGTTAAGAAAAGAGGCGATACAAAGACTGTTTGTTATTTTGAGAAACAGCCACAAAACGCTTTAAACCACAATTGTGATATACCCACTTTTGCTTCTCAATTAGGGCAAGTGACTCATGCCATAATGAGTTCTCAAGGTGTATTAGGTGCAGAAGTTACTTCTGCTAAATCTGTTTTGGGTGTGCCTGCAGGTTTACCAGGTGATTCTGTGCCTGTATTCGCAAATGAAAGAATATATAAATATACAGGTTTAGAATTATTCGGATATAATTTACATTATACTACGTATGTAGGAGAATGGGATAATGTTGTGCCACAAACACAAGCTAGATTGATGTCTAACTTTGGATTTTGGTCAAAAGCAAAATTAGGTGCCACTTCTGTATTTAACGGTGTTAAAGGTGCTATCAATGCAGCTGTTACTAAGTTTGATTGGAACCCAATTAAATATATTGGTAATATTATTGATGGCGGTGCAAGTAGTGTCTTATGGACTATTGTTGATACTTCTGATTTAAACATTGTTGCTACTCACGCATGGAGTAGACCAGATTACAGTGCAACGGTGTATAACGCTTATTATATGAGCAGTAAAGAAGTTCATCAAAAAGGACAAGCTTGGCTTCTTTCAAAATTTGAAGAAGAATTTGCTAAATTATCTTCGCCAAACCCAGCAGTACAACAAATGCTTGATTTAAGTATTCGCTCATCTAAATTCCCTAAATTCCAATATAAACGAAACGTAGAGAGTGAAGCAAGTAAAGCTGCTCGTAAAGAAGCTGAAAAGGCAAAAACAACTGTTCCCGATAGAGTTTATGAAACGGGAGCAGACCAATTCAAACAATGGAAAGATACTAATTCAGCATTTTTAGAATCTGCAAAAAGTGTTGGTATTGATTGTTCTGATAGAGAACTTTATGGAGATTTTATTACTTGTTATGACGAAGCTTGGAATAAATATGCTAGTAAAGTCGTTCAAGAAAATAAAGATGATGTAGATAAAGCTTTTTCTGCTATTACAGAAAACTATCTTAAAAAAGACCCTCACTTCGACCCATCACGTTCAATCTCACATTATGTTTGTGCTGATGAAAATGGTGACCCAGTTGGTCAAAGTATGGCTGAATGGAAATATGCTTTCACGGACGAAAATTCAGACGAAGCAGAATTTTTAGGTGGTTGTGGAGAACTCCGTCCATCTATCAAAGGTGCTTTATATGGAAATGGTGAAGGTGATTTTTCTGATACAAGATATAAACACTTTATCACAAAAGGTCAAATTGCAAAATCAAATGGCTCAATTAGTGTATTTGGTGGATTCTTTAACTTTATTGCAGTAACAGCTGCTAAAATCACAAATTCTATGCTAACATTATCATTCTCAAATATTCTAAAAGAATTAGGAATTAGTAGTATGATTGCTAAAACAGTTGAAATTTTCAGAGATAGTATCTTCTATCCTTTATCAACAATTGGTATAGCAATAAGTGCTTTTTGGATTCTTGTTTCATGCTTTAGAATGGGATTCGGTAGACAAGCATTTTCTCTATTATTACTTCTTGTGATTACATTTGGTGTTGGTGTTGCTCTGTTATACAAACCAGAACAAACAACTCAATTAGTAGAAGAATTACCAAGTAAGATTGATAACTTCTTAATCAATGTTATTACTCATAAAGAAGATGATAAAGCTACACAATTGTGTAGTGCAACTGGTGGAGATTATACCGGTGTAAGAAAAATGCAATGTCAAGTATGGAAGATGAGTATATTCGACCCTTGGGTTTACGGACAATGGGGAACTTCTTACACAAACTTAGAACCATCTAAATTTAGTAATACAAATCAGAGTTTAGTTGGTGATGCACCAGTTAATATGGGTGGTGGAAGTATTATTCATAACTGGGCATTGTATCAATTAGATATAACAAAATCAGGTACTATCACAAATACAAACCCACAAGAAACTGATAATACTATCAATAGAAATATTTATCGTATTGTTGACTTGCAAGCTGGGCCAAATAATGGTGCTAAATCAGATTCAACTTATTTAACAGCATGGTCTGGTGCTGGATTAAATAGAGATAGTTATCAATTTAGAGGTGCTATTGTTTCTATTTGTCTTACTTTCTTGTTGGGTGGATTAGCAATAGCAAAAATTGAATACACATTATTGATTGCTATTCAAGTATTCATCTTACCTATTCAATTAGCATTAAGCTTATTCCCCGGTGGAAACGTAAGATTTAAAAATTATTTTGAAAATCTATTAAGCTTATTCCTAAAACGCTTCTTAATAGTTCTTGTTATCTCATTAGCATTACTAATGTTAACAGCTATTGACTCTGGCTTAGATAATTATAACACTGTTTTCTTTGGAGTAGTTATTGTAGCTGTTGCTATTAAGATGTATTGGAAAGAAATGGTAAATCTATTTAGTATGACTACTAATAATGCCGGTTCATTTATGAGCGGCGGAATTAGAGAACAACTTAAAATGAGTAATATGCCTAAATTCTTACAACGTAGAATCCCTAGATACACAACTGGAGTTAAAGATAGTATTGCAGGTGGTGTAGGTGGTGCTATTGCTGGAATTGGTGCTAAGATTGCTGATGAATCTAAAGGTGTTTCAAAAGGAAGTCTATTATCTTATGTAACAGAGGGAACTAAGAAAGGTTCTGGTTATGCAAGCCGTAGATTTAATATGATGAATGAAAATCGTCAAAGAAAAATGGGCTACAGTGCTTATGATACATTAGGACAAATTAGAGAGTCTGTTGCTCAAAATCAACGTGACTCATTTAACAGTAAAACTTCAACAGTTGCAAATAACTGGAAGAATATGGAAACTGTTTTAAGGAATGAAATTGTTGAGCATGAAGCCAAGAAAACTCATGAAGATTTCCTAATCAAACAAAAGACTGAAAAACTAGAAAAACTTCAAGCTAAAACATCATTAACTATGAATGAAGAAGCAGAAATTATTCATTTAGAAAAAGAATTAGAACAACATTATGCTAACAAAGAAGATTTATTCTTTAGAGATACTAATATTGAGGCTGCAGCTGAATTATTAGAAAGAGCAAAAGCAAGTAATTATAAATTTGACAACAATAAAGTCAATGGTAACTTCTTAGCTATGCAACCTGGTCAAAGAGAAATTAGAATTGATGAAAATGGTCGCAGACATTCTGAAATTCTAACAACTGAAGAAGCGGTTGAAAGATTTATTGATACAGCTCCTATCAATATGAGAATGATTAAAGCTGATGATGAAAAAGCACTTCAACAATCTTTAATCAAAGAAGCTAAAGATAAAGCTGCAGAAACAATCAATAGTGTTAAAGATAAGTTCTCTACTAATATAGATGAATTTAAAGATAAGACTGGATTGAACTTTAATGATGAAATTATTTATGAAGAAGCATTTTGGACTGCCCCTTATACTGAAACAGAAGATGGTAAAAGAACTTATGGACAAAGTGAGGCTGAGAAATACATTTCAGAATTTGATAAATCAGCGCCAGAATTAGCAACAGCATTGAGAGAGTTAGCTATATTGGCAAAACAATCATCAAATGGTATAATCAAAGAAAAGAAAAAAGATAAAAGTATCTACAAAAAATCAAAACGACAAACTCTAAAAGATAGATTTAAAAAATCAAAAGAGCAGAAAGAAATTTCAAAATTGAAAGATTCAGTAAAAGAATCTACTAATAAGAGTGAAAGCAAAATCAAAAAGGATTCAGATTTTGACGATATGAGCAATAAAGAATTTGAAAATCCTTTTGAAGAGTAAACAAGAGCAAAGGAGAAGTCTTAAATGCAAAAAATAAAATACATTCTATTGACAGCATTGAGCGCTCTTATGCTCTTTGCTTCAACTCAAAACGTAGTTCAAAACTCAAGTGCAGACTTTAATCCAGTTTCATGGATTGTCTGCCGTTTTGACTCTACAAAAATGTTATATAGAGCTGCAACTACTGACTGGGTACCTTATATGATTAGGTCAAAAACCTCATTAGCAAGTACTAGAATAAATGGTGAAGATTCTAATAACATTATAATGAGTATGGCTGGATATAAATTTGGTGGGAAACAAACTAATTCCCCTAATATATTCCAAAAAGTTGGTTTGTCAGGTATTGAATACAGTTCTTATTTGGGCGAATGGAAATATTATGACATTGACCCATGTGAAGAAAATGCAAAATCAAAAGCTTCAGACTATGGAGAATATTACAAAGATAGAAAAGACCCTCAATCAACTTATGGAGAAGTTAATACTTCAAGAGACCCTAGAACCAAACAATTTGCTCAAGGATTCTTTAGTGCTTGGTGGTCTGCTATCAAATTGTCTGTTAATAATTTCTTCTTAGGAATTTCTAAATTTATTTCAGCAATTACTATTACATTATTTGGTCTAGCATTTACAGATGTGAGTGATTTATTAGGATTAACTCAAGATTTTCAAGAGGGTATGTTCCAAAAATTATACTCTAATTTATTCATGCCACTTGTTACACTTGTATTCCTATTGACAGCTATGTATATTCTTTACTATGGAATTATTAAGAGAGAATACAGAACTTCATTAGTTGGTGGATTATTGAAACCAATGCTTGCATTTGCTACTGCTATTATCATTTCTGCTAATATTACTTGGATTACTATTCCAAACAAATTAGCAACACTTGGAACAAGTTTAGTAACCTCTGCATTAGTAAGTAATGTTAAATCATCTACTAGTGATTTATGTGATACTTCAACTGGAGCAGAATTGGATATTACATCAAGCAAATTCTTAGATGAAGCTAATGATAGAATGAAAAGTATTATTGCTTGTAATATGTATGTAGAATTTGTCTTTAAACCTTGGGCAAGAGGACAATTTGGAAGTGAATATGACCAGTTAGATGCTGTTCAATTACAAAATATTAACAAGAGTTGGGTAGGAGAGCCTAATGTAGTATTAGGTGATAAAAAGATTGCAAACTGGGCTTTATTCCAAATTGATTTACAATCTGGTTATCATGCTCCAATAGACGAAATTGATTCACCGCTTGTTGGTGGTGTTGATAAAGACTGGTACCGAATTGTAGATGCACTATCTAACTATGATGAAATTGTTAGAACATTTGGTTCATCAAGTTCTGGTGGAAGTGGAGGTGCAGATGGTGATTTAGGTGGAAGCTCTGGTGGAGTGGAAATCAAAACAAATCCCGACCACTGGTCAACTGGAGACCCATACACTCACGATTTATTTACAAAACGTGACGGTATTACAGCAGAACAAATTGACGGATATTTAGCAAAAAGTGGTATTCCTTTTGATAAGAGTCGTGTAAACGGTAAAAACTTCCTTGCTTGGCAAAAGGCGTCAGGTGTAGACGTGAGAGCTCTTATTGCGATTGCTTTATGGGAAAGTAGTTATGGTACTGCTGGAGTTGCAGTAAGTGGTAATATGTGGAACTTCGCTGCATTTGACTCTAACCCAGATGCTTCATTGGCATTTAACGATAGTGTAGCTATTGTGAAAATGGCGAATGAAACTCTTATCAATAATAAAAATAGAAATTTCAAACGCCAAGATGATAAAGCTCTAGCTAATGCAAATGGAACACTTAGACCTGAAGATGGTGGGGTATACTTTACTGACACATCAGGCCACGGTAAAAAAAGAGCAGAAACTATGGCTGAAATTGACGCCTATATTGATGCGAACGGTGGGGCTGCAGATAAAGCAACAAATACCGAACCGGGTACTGGACAAATTGCAGATTCAGATATTGCAGGTTCATTAAGTGGTGGAAGCTCAAGCGGTAGCGGTAAAGTTTATGAACAAATCAACTCTAAACCATTAGAAGAATGGAGTTATTGGACTGGAAATAAGAGTGGAGAAAGATTTAACCAAACATTTATTTCAATGTTCTTAACAATTGTTGGTAGTATTCTTCCTTTACTATTTGCTCTATTATGTACTATTTATGGATTAGGAATCACAATCCTTACTATTGTTGCACCTATATTCTTACTTCTTGGTTGTTGGGGTGGTAGAGGCCAATCAATACTTAGACAGTATTTTGGAACTGTATTATCAACAATGCTTAAGAAAGTAATTGCAAGCTTCTTGTTAGTAATAAGCGTAATTATTAACACAAATCTTATAGCTATGATTAACTCAGTTGGATTGATTCAATCACTTGTCTTTACAATGATTATTTCATATGTACTATTTAAAAATAGAGCTGCTATCATTGATAGATTTAGTCAAACAAGTTTAGGACAAATGAACTTATCAGGTTTCAGCAAGGGTATCAATGTATTCAAATCTGCTGGTAAATTAGCTCTAGGACTTGGAGGAGCTGCAGCCGCAGGTGGTATTGAATCTAAGAAAATCGGTGGACAATTCTCAAGTGGTATGTCGTCTGGTGTATCTACTTTCATTAAAAACAAAGCTTATACAACTCAATTTGGACGAAACGCTATGCAAGGTTATGCGGGTATTTCAGAAAAACACACTAAGCATATTTGTGTAAATTGTGGTAGAGAAATTGGATTTGGTGACATTGGTTATAGAGATGATGTTGGTAATTATTACTGTTCAGAATGTGCTTCAGTAGAGGGCTACGAAAACTTCTCTGAAATTATTATTGAAGAAGAAAACAACTCAAATCGTAATTACCAAGAAGAAGTTACAATTGTTAGAACAGAAACTACAAAAGATGGTCAAAAAATGGACTTTACAGAGCAATTCCACCAACCAACATACAAAGATATGAGAACTGTTATGAAAGTTACAACTAATGACTGGGATAGAGAAGAAACTGAACGTGTAATTAAAAATTCTCTTGCAGCTTACAAAGCTCAACTATTCCAAGATACAAATTCACCATCAAACTATATGTTAAGTACTAAGAAAGGTGAGAAACCTAAACAAGTAATTTTCAAAGACATTCCATTACCTGACCCAATTAGAGCCAAGATTTTGGGTTCAAACGCCTCACAATTGATAGCTCAAGGGCGTAATAGAGAGTTCTATGACTTGGTAGAAAATGCTTGGAAAGATTGGTATGTTGATACTAATAATTCAAGAATTAAAACAAATAAAATCAAGAAAGAAGATTTAACAATGTTTGATTATGATAATATTGACATATCTGGCGTTAAATTCAACTTTGACAAAGGAGATACTTCTGACGAACTTGATTTTGAACAATAAAAAGAAAGCAAAATTTGCTTTCTTTTTTTGCTTTTTAAGTAGAAGTTTTGGAATAATATAACTATAAAACAAAATCATAAGTGATTTTAGAAAATTATTTTAGGAAGGTAAAAATGGCAGCTAAAAAAGAAACTAAAACAAATAACATTGTAGAAACTGAAGCAGTTACACAACCACAAAATAATGCAAAAAAAGAGGCTTTCTTAAAAGCTCTTGCTGATGTTTCCTCAATGAAAAATGTTGGTCAAATTGCTTTACTAACTGACATGAGAGAAGAAAATGTTGCTAAAACTTCATCAGGTAGTATTGTATTGGATAGCATCTTAGGTGGTGGTATTCCTAAAGGCCGTATTATTGAAATCTACGGACCAGAAGGTTCGGGTAAAACTTCTATTGCTCTTACAGCTTTAGGAAATGTTCAAAAAGAAGGTGGTACCGGTGTATTCCTTGATGTTGAACAAGCATTTGACCCTAATTATGCTAAAGCATTAGGTGTTAAAATTGATGAACTAGGATTCTCACAACCATCTGTTGCTGAAGAAGTTCTAACAATGATTCTTAAATTGATTGAAACTGGAACAGTTGACATTATCGTATTGGACTCTGTTGCAGCTATGACTCCTAAAGCAGAATTAGAAGCAGATTTAGAGAAAGCTTCTATGGCAACCCTTGCTCGTGTTATGAGTAAAGCAATGAAACGTATTGCTCAAAAAGCTAATGAATTTAATTGTACTGTAATCTTTATTAACCAAATTCGTGATAACGTTGGTGATATGTGGGGACCTAAAACTTCTACACCTGGTGGTAAAGCTCTTAAATTCACTGCTTCTCAACGTATCGAAGTTAAGAAAGTTCGTTTAGTTACAGAGGGTGATAACACAATCGGTACTGAAGTTAGATTAAAATGTATCAAGAATAAAGTTGCAGCTCCTTATGGAGAAGGTTTGACAGTTCTTACTTTCGCAAAAGGTATTAACCGTGCAGCTGAATGTATGGTAGTTGGAGAAGATTTAGGAGTACTTATCAAGAATGGTCGTACTTACACATTTGAAACTCTTGATGATATTGATGTTTCTGGTTATAACTCTACAGTAGAACAAGAGGGTGACCCAGAAAATGGTGTGCCAACAATCATTAAAATTGCTACTTCAAAAGCTGGATTACTAGAAGAATTAGAACAAAACGAAAAGCTTCTATCAGCAATCAATAAACAAATTGAAGAAGTAATTAAATCTAATATTATTAACGGAAAGAATGCTGAATAATGAAAAATTTAAAAATGATTAAATTTGTTATGGTATCTGCAGTAGCATTGTTATTTGCTACTGCTTGTACTAATAACACAAAAACAGAAAATAATACAAATCCAAGTACTGAACAAACAGCAAAAGAAAATCAATATACTTCTAATGCTTCATTCTATTTAGGAAAAGACGGTAAAGCAATTCAAGAAAAAGACATTGACAAAAATGCTACTATTGTAAATTGGTATGTTGACCCATATTGTCCAGCTTGTGTACAATTAGAAGAATTAACAAAAGATACAATCAAAGAATACATTAACAATAAGAATGTAGTTATTAAATATAACGTTTTGAGTTTCTTATCTGCAAGAACAGTTGATGATTATTCAAATAGAGCAGCTGGTTGGATTTTAGGAGTAATCAATGAAAGACCAGATTTAGCTTATGATTATTTTACTAATGTATTATCAGTAAACTTCCACCCAAATGGAAAAGCAAAAGAAGATAGTGCTTTTAAAGATTTATTCATCAAATTAGGTGGGAAAGAAGATGAATGGAAAAATATTGAAAGCAAACAAAAAGATTTAATTGAAGAAGTAAAATCTAATACAATTCGAGTTTTCAATGATAATGAATTAGCTAAGAAATCTCCAACAGGCAAATTATTTACTCCATTTATTATAGTTGGCGATTCTGAAAAAGCTGTTGATTTTGAACACGGTGACAATCCACTTGAACAACTCAAGAAAGAAATTGACTCAAAATTAAAATAAACTAAAAGATAAGCGTTTCTGCTTATCTTTTTCTTTTCTCAAACTGATTTTGAATGTCGTTATATCGTCACTACTGAAACGCTAAAGCAGTCAAAACTGTTTTTCGATAAATGTATCGACTTTTCAGAAAAACAGCTCAGAAACGCTTATTTTTCGAGTTGTTACCTTGAAAAAATAGAATAATAAAACTAACTAAAAATAAAAGGGGTTTAAATAGTGACTAACAAATTTAACTATGAAGAAATACAAAAATTGTTAATTTCTAGTTTGTTCAATCAACAACATAAAATTACAGAAGCTGGAACAATAATTGACCCTAAATTCTTTAAAAATGAAAATTATAGAGAAATTTATATTGCTCTTCAAGATTTGTATGGAAAATCAGAAGCTGAAGAAATTTCTGAGGTGGAATTATATTCTAATTTAATTGATAAAGGACTTAAACCTGATACACAATTTATTGTATCGTTAAGTAATGCAGATACTTCGCAATCTCCATTAGCTCTTGCTGAATTGCTCAAGAAAAAATATGTGCAATCAGAAACAAAAGAATTGCTATCTAAACAATTAAAAGAATTAGACGAAAACCCAGATGTATTATCAGTAATTTCTGAAAGTGAAGAAAAGTTAGCTAATCTTGCTTCAGACATTATACCAAAAACAAAAGTTGATTTTGCTGATACAGTAAATGAAGTAGTAGAAAAAGCTTCATCAGAAAATGAAGTTGACTTAGATGTAGTTCCACTTTTCAATCCACAAATGAATAAAGTGCTAAATGGTGGTTGGCAAAAAGGAAGTTTGAATACAATTGGTGCTCGTACAGGTGTGGGTAAAACCGTATTTGCCATCAACGCAGCTGAAGCTGCTTGTGCAGCTGGAAAAACTGTTTTATTCTTTTCTTTGGAAATGACTCGTACAGAACTTGCTGAGCGTATGCTTTCTTCAGTATCTGGTGTTGCATCTTACAAACTAAAACCAGGTTCTCATAGAACACCATCAGAAAATGAAAGAATTGCTCAAGCAACAGAAACAATGGCAAACTTCTCTCTAGTTGTTGAAGATGATTCGGATATTACAATTGATTATATTAGGTCTAAAGCAAAAGCACAAGCTGCTTCTCCAGAGGGGCTTGATTTAATTATTGTGGATTATTTACAATTGATTAACCCAGGTACAAATAGAAGTCATGCAAACCGTGAACAACAAGTGGCTGCAATGTCCCGTGGTTTAAAAGTTCTTGCTAAAGATTTACAAGTTCCGATTATGATTTTAGTACAATTAAATCGTGAATCAAAAGATGAAGATGAAAATAGATTGCCGTCTAAAGCGGATATTCGTGAATCTGCTGGTATTGCGGCTGACTCAAACGTAGTATTGATTATTCATAGAAAATATAGAGATGAATCACCTGACCCTAAAGCTTTATTTATCATTGACAAGAATAGAGGTGGACAAGCTGACAAGAAATTCCAAGTAAGATGTGTACTTGAAAAATCTATGTTTGTTGATGTTGAACCAGAGGAAGATGAAGTTGAAGTTACAAGAAATGATTTAACTAATTTAGATGAAGAAGATACTAACATTCTTGATAATTCATTTATAGACACTGTTGCTGATAATGATGATGAATTTGATTCTTTATTTGAGGAGTTATAAAATGGCTAAAAAATTATTTGATGAACTTAAAATAGAGAAAAAAGAAAAATCAAAAGAATTTATTGGCTATTTAATGAGAAGTGGCTTAATAAATGATGTTGAAGAATATATAAAAGAAGTCTATACAGACCAAGCATTAAAACTTAAACTCAATCCTTTTGAATTTTTTAATTATAAAGTCAAAACACTACATGAAAAGTATGTAACATTACTTAATTATGATGAAGAAGAATTTGAACAAATCATTATACTACATGCTTACTTTAACTTAAATTTAACAGAAAAATCATTTTTAGAAATTTGGAATAAATACCAACAAGGTGAGTACAATGACTTACTAGAAGAAGATGAAGAAGATTTTGAAGATGAATTAGATTGGGGGGATTAAATGCCAGAATATAATCATAATAAAACCAATTCTGACTCTTATAAAGAATATTTAAAGAATAAACAATCCTTAAATGCTCAATCAAAAACAGAAGTCAAAATTGCTAGAATTAAAGAAAATATTGAAACTTGGGAAAGAGATTATACTAAAGTTAAAAATATTAAATTAGATAAAGACTTTGTTAAAGAAATACAAAGTGCTTATCCTATTAGAGCTGCTTTATTATATTCTAATCCAAAAGAAAATCTAACTTATGCTTATACTATTGCTAAATCTTGTATTGCTCTAGGATTGAAACCATCATCTGTTTGCATTACTAACTTGAATGAATGTTATTCTACAATTAGAGGATTTGGTGACCAAGCAAAAATTAAAAACAAAATTTTCAATGAAGAAACAAAACTTTTAATTATTGAACAAGTTAGACCAAATAGACCAACTGATGTTCAAGATAATGTTACATCATTTATGAATGAATTGAGCTCTGCCCTTTTAACAAGAGATAATTTAGGTATTATCTTTGTTGGTGAAAGTGTTGATTCAGTAAATTTTGCAAGTAAAAAGACAAATCCTAATTGGAGTGCATTAGAGAATACTAATATTGAGATTTACAAAGATACAAAAGCTCAACAATCAAATACTCAGAAAAAAGTCGTAAAAAGATTAAAATTAAAACCAAAAAAAGAATAATATAACTAACAATAACTTTTTAAAAGAAATGAGGTAACGCAATGCGTACTATTAAAACAGCCGTAATCCTTGCAGGCGGAAGAGGTACTAGATTGAGTGAGCAAACTCATAAAATTCCTAAGCCACTTGTAGAATTACACAATAAACCAATCATTTTGCATATTATGGAAAAACTTGCAAAGGACGGTATTGAAAAGTTTTATATTTTAGGCGGTTATAAAATCGAAGAAATTTATAAATACTTTTTAAGTAATATTAACATTTCAAATAATAAATTGATTTTTTCAAACGCTTTGTCAGGTTTAGAAATGACTAACAACTTGTCATTTTTAAAAGATATTGAAGTTCAAATCTTAGATACAGGCTTAGACTCAGGTACTGCTCAACGTTTGTATCAATTAAAAGATGAATTGAAAGAACCGTTCTTAATGACTTATGGAGATAGCATTAGTAATGTTGATACTTCAGCTATTGAGAAATTACTTTTAGAGAATGACGAAACTATTATTTCTCTATGTGCTGTACCTAAAAAAGAACGTTTTGGATTGCTTACTATTGAAAATGATTCAGAAGTAACAGCATTCAAAGAAAAAAGTAATGACTCAAAAGAATTTGTAAATGGTGGGTATATTTGTATGAAACCTGAAATTTTCAACTTCTTTACTGAAAAAGATTATGATTTCTCTCATGATGTATTAGAGAAACCAGAATTGATTGGTCATTTAAGAGCTCATATTCATAATGGATTTTGGAAAGCTATTGATTCACAAAGAGATTTAGAAGAAGCAGAAGATTTACTAAAGGAGAATTAAACAAGTGGAATTTACAGTAGATACTATTCAATTTGCTAATGTAGCAAAAGTCGTTATTAAAGGTCTTGACATGAAAGATGAAGTAAGTCAAGCATTACTTAAATTAGATGGGGATAAATTGGTTATTCAATGTACTTCACAAACAACTTTCTTTAAGGGTGAGATTCCGGTATCTCATGTTAATAAAGAAGTTAATGAAGTAACAGAATGGGCGGTTGATGGTAAACAATTAACAACAATTTTATCAATTTTACCAAGCTTCCCTATGGATGCTAAATTCACAATGTCCTCAAGCAATCGCCAATTTAATATTACTACTCGAAATGGTAAGTTTAAATTGCCAGTCAATGACCATGTAATTGAGTACAATATGGAAGATGTTACAGTTCTTTCTGAAATTGACTCAACAGAATTTATGAAAAACTTTACAAGAGCAAGCAAATTCCTTGACTCTGAACCATTATCAACAGCGTCAGCAACTTCATGTTTACACTTAATCTTTGATGATAAGATTAAAATGGTTGGTACTAATGGATTTTCACTTGTTGAAATCGCAGTTGAACATGATTTGAAAGTTGACTCTGATAATGCTCCAATTGTATTGTTACGTTCAAACCAATTGAATCTATTAGCAAATGCTTTCGAAGCTAATACAACACTCACATTGATTGAATCTAATAACTTGTTCGGATATAAAGATAGTAACAATATTATTGCTCTTGTATCTAAAGCAGATATTAACCCTCTTGCTTATGAAATCTTAAAAACTCGTGTATCAGATGAACAAAAAATTACTTTTGATACGAACTCATTAAGATTTGCTACTAATTCAATGTTTAAACTTTGTCCTACTTCTGATTTAATCCATTATGTAATCAATGATGATACAATGGCAGTAAATGATAATGAAGATGATATGAAACTTACTGTTATTGACAAAGCTGCTGATGATATTACATTGACTTTCTCTAAAATTTCATTATTGCCAGTATTTAATGTTTTAGAGGAAAACGTACAATTAACTTGGGCAGAAGATATGCCTGAAATTGTTAAATTCAATGTACTTAAAGAAGATGGCACTGTAGATGAAAACATTTTCATCGGTGTTACTCTTTATGACGAAGAAGAATAATGATTGACTATATAGAAGTGTGGGGACTTTCGTGCCTTACACTTTTTATAGCTTTTCTGATAAACATTTCAACTGGCAAAAACATATATAAAGAGATTTATTCAGAAAAAAAAGATATTATTAAACATATATTGATTACTTTTATTAGTACGTTGATTATCTCTTGCTTGATGTTGAAGTTACTTCTCTACTTCTCTATTGAAGAAAGAATTAACTATATAATTATCTTGAATGCTGGAATATCTGTAAGTTTATATACAGCAATAGAAATACTCTTTACAGATTTAAAAACTTATAAAGCAAATCGCTGGTTACTTAGATACAATACTTTATTATTGTTATTGTTGAATATAATAATTTACTTTGATAAGGAATTAGTACTTTTATTTATAACTGGAATAATTATTTTTGCTTTGTCATTTAAGATTGAAGATATAGGTATGTCTGACTGGAGAGCTATGTATGTTGGATATTTGCTATTTTCACTTGTAAATATTTATCATAGTATTCTTTCCTTAGCTTTAATATTATTAGTATTAGATGTGATAAGAAAAAAGTACAAAATAGAAGCAATAAGTGGATTCATATTATTACCATCAATATTTACAACTTGCTTGTATTATATAATAACTAGTATTTTGTAGAAATGGAATAATATAACTATATAAAGGTTTTCAATAAGAATAAAATAAATAGGAGTTTTAAATGGCTTTATCATTAGAAGAACAAATGAGAATTGCAGCTGGTTATTCTGAACAAGAAGGTGGAGCAGAGCCAGAACAACGTGAAAATGTTCAATCAGCACCAACTCAACAAACTACAATTACTACAGAATATGTAAAACCAGAACCAATTAAAATTGAAGAAGAAAAACCTCAAGAAGTAAAAGTGGAACAAAAAGTTACTAATGATTTGAATACAAAAAAAATCATTATCAATGCTTTAAGAGTTTATGAAAGATACTCTGAATTAACAGAGCAAGAAAAGAGTGTTGTTATTCAATTCGTGAATGCTGAACCGAGCAATGATGTGCCAACTATTATTGAAAAGGTTATTAGTGTTGATTCTCACAAACGAGAAAGTCTTATTAACTTTGTTTCAATTCTGAAAAAAGACGAAGTTAAAAGAGCATTCCGTTTAATGAGTTTTAATCGTAATCAATTAGAAAGCTTGGACGAAATTGCTTCACGATTTATTTCAGATTACAAACAAATGCCATATTCAGAAAATGAAAAAATTGAATACGCTGAGAATTTGAATGACAATCTAAGAAAGTTACCTGAAAAAGCATTAGCGCTTTTAGAAAAATTAGAAGAAGTTTTAAATTATTAGAAAAGGAACAAAATGGCTAATATTATAGTAAGAGCAAATTTAGAAAAAGATACTTTACATTTAAAATGTAAAAAGAATTTACCTAATGTCATATTAAAAGAATTAGCCTCAGTAATAGAAACAATAACAGACAAGGGGTATTTTTATGAAATGCCCCTACTTATGTTTAATTGCTATGTTATTTATAGGTTGAGTTTATTAAGTGATAAAATGGTCAAATATTTAGACCAAACTGAAAAGGAATATATAGAAGCATTGGCAAGCAATGTTGATGAACCTGAATTATACCTAAAAGATAAAAGCCATGTAGGAATCAAAGCACCTGCTCTTATCTCTTATACGAAATTACTGGGTATAGTAGGTGCTAATCATCATATGCTTACTATCTATTCTATTCCATTCTCTCGTATGTATGAGACTATAAGATTGATTACTTCTTTCTCCCACCCGTTTTTACCAAAATTTAAAATGTCAGAAGAGTTAGAAGCAAAATTAACAGAACCATTAAGTAATGATTCAACGATTGAAGAATTATTCAATATAGAATTATATGACTTGATTTCAATTAAAGATGGTTATCAAATCAAACCAGAGGGATTTAAAAAACTTAAATATTTCAATGCTGTTGATTTACTTTTATCAAGACCAAGTTATTATATTGATAGAACTGAAATATTTAATTCATATAATGCTCCATTTGGTAAGAGAGTATTTATTTGTGGAAATATTGAATCATTCTCAGCAAATCTAAACAGAAATGCTAGAATGGTACTTAATGACGGTCAAAGAAATATTACAATTGATTTTTGGGGTGCTAGTTATTTAACTAAAATCTATCGTCCTGGTGATAAAGTCTATGTTTCTTTAACTAGAATTGGTAGAGATAAATTTAACGGTACTCAAATATTACCAGAAGAAGAAGTTAAATCTTTACCTATTGTGCCTGTTTATAGACAATCTCCTAGAGCAAAAATTACTACAAAAGTATTAACAAGTGCTGTTCAAGAATTGTTACTACGTTTTGATGGTACTAATATAGGTCATTATATTAAACATAACAAGGAAAGATTATGGACTTCACTTAAAAAGTTACACTTCCCCGAAAACGTTACTGAATATGATGAAACATTGAATAACTTGTCTTATATTGAGTTATTCTATATGCAGTTAATTTTTGAACATAAAAAAAGAAATACTGAGAAAGCTTTAGGAATTGCAAAAATTACTGACAATCCTAAAACTATGAAAGAAGCTATTAAAAATCTACCTTATGAATTAACAAAAGGGGAAGATTCACAAGAAGAAGCTATTAAAAAGATTATTCAGAAATTAAAAGAACCAACTGCTGAAAATCTCTTAATCAGTGCTGATACGGGTTCAGGTAAATCTACTATTGCTTCAGCAGCTTGTCTTTACACTGTTGATTGTGGTTATCAAGCTTGCTTATTAGGGCCAACAGAAATTTTGGCTAAACAATTGTATGACACTTTTGTAAAAATGATTGCTCCGTTAAAAGACAAACCTGTTGTAGCTTATCTATCTGGTGCAACAAAAGCAAAAGAGAAAAGAGAAATACTAAATGCAGTTAAAAACGGCACTGTTGATGTATTGATTGGTACTCATTCAATTTTAAATGTTGAATACAATAACTTAGGATTAGTAGTTATTGATGAACAACAAAAATTTGGAGCAAATCAAAGAGAAGCATTGTTAGATAGTAGAAAAGATGGTAGAAAAGTTGATATGCTAAGTCAAACTGCTACTCCTATTCCAAGAACTACTGCTCTTGCATTGTATGGTGATGTAGAGTTAATCACAATTACTCAAAAACCAGCGGGAAGAAAAGAGAATATTACTCAATGGATTAAGAAAAGCTCTGATACATTCTTAAAAGAACTTGTAAGTGCTGAATGGACTCATATCTATAATGAGATAGAAAAAGGTCACCAAGTCTTTATTGTTACTCCTGCTGTACAAGAAAAAGCAAAATCCGCTTCTGTTGAAAGGACAGCAAAAATCTTGACTAGAAAATTCCCTAGTTTGAAAATTGAGTATGTACACGGTGGACTTGATAAAAACCAACAAAATAAGAAAATTGAAGAATTTAGGGATAGAAAGAGTGATGTTTTAATCGCAAGTTCAATTATTGAAGTAGGAATAGATATTCCTAATGCTACAGTAATGCTTGTTCTTGATGCAAATAGATTTGGTGCAAGTTCTTTACACCAAATTAGGGGTCGTGTTGGTCGTGGCAAAGACCAAGGATATTGTTACTTGATTTCAGATGCTGATTCAGAAAATGCTACTAGAAGATTGCAGTCATTAGTTGACAGTAATGACGGTTTTGAAATAGCTATGGTCGATTTAGGAACTCGGAAAGAGGGCGATATTTTTGGAGTAAAACAATCTGGTGAATCTACTTTTAGATTCTGTGACTTGACTGACATTGAAACATTATCATTGATTGAATTAGCAAAAAGAGAAGCTAAACAAGTTTATGATTCTGAATTTAGAGATGAAGCACTTAGAGATGCTTACATATTCCTAAAACAAAACGAGGAGTAAAAATGAATAATTTTAGAAAGTTTTTGATTTTTTTAAGACAACAAAAAAATACAAATTTAAAAATGTTTACTCTGGCAACATTAGGAGTTCTTACTGCTTTTATTGCAATTGGAGTTTTAACAGATATTTATTTGCCTTGGAATTACTTTATCAATACAGTTAGATGTATTTTCTTACTTGTTATTGGATTAGCAATGTTTTCTCTGATTTATGTGTATATGCCAGAGAATAAAGATTATAAAATCCTAAAATTAAGAGAAGCACTATCCTTTAAACAAAGATTAAACCTAAGCTTGCTTATTTGGTTTATTGTAATTGTATTGGATTTAGTTCTAGTTAAATCAGGTAGTGCAACTTATACAATAAGTGGAAGTATTGTTTGTGCTATCTCATTAGGCTTGATTACATTTATAAGACCAACTTATGATGAAACCAAAAAATTTGAAAACAACGTGACTGACGAAAGGGATTTAATTAAAGAAAGAAATGATAAGGAATAACTCAAAAAGTTATTCCTTTTCGTTTCAAAAAAGGAATAATATAACTATACTATAATCTTTGCGAGAGGAGCTCTAATGGATAACCAAAACAAATTAGACATTACTGCTTTAAAAAGTGAAATTAAATTACCAAATTTTAAGGAAATAGAAGTTGTCAGTTATAGTAATTATTTTGATAACTTTTGGGACTCTTTAAAGGTTGAACAATATAACGAAACTTTAATAAGCACAGTCTTACAAATGAATGAAATCAATAATCAAATAAACGAATATACTCAAAAGAAAGTAAAAACAGAACTTGAATATAAACATAAATTACGTTATCATATTCTAACTGTTGAAGCTGCTAATGCTACTGAAAAGAAAATCCTAGCAGAATTAGCTTGTGAAAAATTGGAAGCAAGATTAGCTTATCTTTCTGAAATTATTCGAGAGTTAACACAAAAAGCTAATCAACTTAGATTAGAATTAGATACACTTAAAACAATCGGATTTAATATTAGACAGGAAATGAAACTTTAATGAAAAAACGCTATTATGTAATATTGCTTGCTTTTATATTCTTTGTTTTGTTTAATTTTCTATCTCAATTTAGATTAGTTCTTATTTCTGGGCAATCTATGGAACCGACACTTCATAACAACACTACAATACTCTTACGCAAAGAGAATGAAATACAAAGAGAGCATATTGTTTCATTTACTGCTCCAAAATCGTGGTCTTATTTAGAGGATAAAAGCTTAATTAAACGTGTTATTGCTGTGCCAAATGATAATTTAAAAATAGATTCTGACTTTGTATATGTAAATGGTAAAGAAAGAGTCAGAATTAAAGGTAAAGTAAAAATAGAACAAGAATTAGATATAACTCTAAAAGAAAATGAATATTTTGTAATGGGGGACAATGTTGGTCGAAGCAATGATTCACTGTATGAATACTCATTAGGAAATAATGATTTTCTCGTAAAAAGAAATTTGATAACTTACAGTACGGGGGATTATCCATTTGAAAAATAATTTAATTTTAATCATTGATAAAAGCTCTACTAATTTACTTAAAAGGCAAGAAGAAATCTTCCAAAAATGGAAAATCAATAAAGAAGATGTAGTAAAAACTACTACTTGGAGAAAGGGATTAGTACAAAGTAAGAATTTGTTTGGTGGAGTACAAGCAGTTTGGCTAGATTTATCCGAAGCACAAGCTGCAATGAATTTTAGCAAATTGATTCCAACTAAGAAAAAACTAACTGAAGAAAAACATTTATTTAATGGTAAATGGTGGGGCAATGGTGTTGTTATCACATTTTTATACCCAGACAAAGCTATTAACGGGAAAGAATCTTCTGCCGGATTAGCTGCTATTAAAAATCTTGTTGAATATTCAGGTGGAATTATTGAAGATAATTCGACTAAGAGAGTAGATACATTAAAAACTGATGTGCTTAAGAATATCCCTCTCAATGCTAATATTAAAACTCAACTTAGAGAATATGTTGGAGAAAATTTTGAAGCACTTGTAATGTTAGAAAAAGCATTAAAGAAAATACCAAAAGAAGAAATTCAAAAATTCACTATTCAAGACGTGGCTGTTTATTTACCTGCAAAAAGCGGTGTAAAACTTCCGTGGGATGTTACTGGCGCTTTAGATAGACATAATCTAGCATTGGCATTAGATTGTTACAATAGAATGGTAAACAATAAAGTACCGATGTTTGGTCTGATTAGTTGGTTGAATAGACATTATCAATTAGCTTATGAAGTAGCTGCTTTATTAGAATCGGGTGTGCCAAGACGAGATATTACTAAATGTTTACCAAAACAAAACTCTTATGCAATCAATAGCACTATTAGAGATTTAGAAAGTAATGGAACTTATCCAAAATCTGAAACTTTAGAATATATATTAAAACAAACTACTGAATTGAATTTGTATTATAAAGGTGAACTTAGATGTATTGATAAAGATAACCATTTTAGAAATGTGTTAACTAAAATTACTCAAGCATTAAAATTCAATGCACCGTTACAATACTGAAAGGAGTAAAATGACAAAAGAATTTAAAATAGCACAAATTAGTGATTGCCATTTAGGTTATAGGTCTGGGCAATTTAGAGATGTTGAAACAGGTATAAACTTGAGAGAGCAAGATGGTTACGATGCTTTAGAAAAAGCAATTGATGAAATTATCGAAGCTAAACCAGATGTTGTCATTTGTAGTGGAGATATGTTTCACTCTCCTAAACCAAGTATTTATACAATCATTCAATGTAAAAGAATTTTACAAAAATTAGTAAAAGCGGGTATTCCTTTTTATAATATAGCTGGAAATCATGACGCTGAAGATAATATTAGAGAAATTCCAGCAAATGCTGTAATTGATGAACCCCTATTAAATCTATATTCTTATACAGAACCTTATGTTGTTGTTGAAATTGCACCTGGTATTGTTTGTCACTTTGTATCTCACCATGGATTCATTGCTCAACAAGAAACCATGAAACAATTAAAAACAATCAAAGGTAAATTTAATATTCTAGTAACACACGGCTCAGTATATGATACTAATATGAATATGATACTTCATTCAGAAAGTGAGCCACGTGAAATTGTAATCCCCGAAGAAATTATGAATATGGATTGGGATTATACTCTAATGGGGCATATTCATGAAAGAGGTTGGGTATCATCAACAGATGGTTTGACCGATACTTCAAACAGAAAACAATTTTATGGTGGAAGCTTAATCCGCCGTGGATTTTCTGACAAAGAATGTAAATTAGGTCGTGGCTGGACTATGTGGACTTTCAAGGATAATAAAGAAATGACACCAGAGTTCCATATTATCGAAGAGCGACTACAAAAAGATATTATTATCCAATGTAAAGACAAAACTACTCTTCAAATTGAGCAACAAATTGCTAAAGAATTTAAGAAGATTGACTTTACAAAAACACCTATTTTAAGAGTAACTCTTGTAAATATTTCAAAACAAAATAAAACAGCATTAGATATGAGTAAATTTAGAGAAGATATTCAAAAATGCTTGACTTTTGGAATGAAATACAAGATTACTGAAGAAGTGGAAGCTTCTGATTCACAACGTGCTTCATTTAGTTATGATTTACATAGTGCTTATAGAGCATTTTGGGAAATTGATAAGGAAAATTATACAGAAGATGTACAAGACCCAATCAATAAAGAAAGTGTATCATTGCTAAATAAAGGGCAAGAAAAAATTATTAAATAAGGGTGATTGAATGTATTATAATATTATTTGTAAATATAAAGATGATGGGTTAACAGAGGAAGTTGCCTCTGACCTATCATATGGTGAAATGTGCCAATATTTGTTAGATTGTTTTGAAAATGAAGAAAATCCCCGCTTTGATTTAAAAGTGGTTGAAGAAGAACTTTATAACAAAACTAACAAATTGTTATTTAATTCAATTGTTAAAAACAAATGGATTATCTTTGATGATTATAAATTAAAAGTAAAGGAGTTTAAGAATAGCAATGAAAATTAGAGGCTTTGAATTAGTAGAAAAATATAAAAATGAAACAGATTTATTACCAGTTAGAGAAACAGCTCATGCAGCTGGATATGATTTAAAGGCTGCTGAAACAGTTACAATCCAACCGGGTGAAATTAAACTTGTTCCAACTGGATTAAAAGCATATATGCAAGATGGCGAAGTTCTTTATCTATATGACCGCTCATCAGGCGCTACGAAATTAGGAATTGTACTCGTTAACTCAGTGGGTGTTATTGACGGAGATTATTATAACAACCCAGGCAATGAAGGTCTTATGTACGGGCAATTCATCAACATTACTGACAAACCAGTAACAATTGAAAAAGGAACTCGTATGGCACAAGCTGTATTTGCTCCATTCCTTGTTGCTGATGGCGATACTGCTAATGGAGAACGTGTTGGAGGATTTGGCTCAACTGGACATTAAGGAGCAAAGAAATGAATTATTTTAAAAGTTTATTAAGCAAATCAACTAAACAATGGGTTACATTTCTTATTGCTTCATTCTTTTTCCTAAGTGTCATTTTTGCTTTACCATTATTTTCTATTCCGTCAATTCTTGCCATGTTAATTTATTCTAATGTGTTAGCATGGTTCTTGGCTGGAACTGTAAGGAAATTCATCTTTAATCTATTTTCTTTTATTGGATTATTGGTAATAGCATCAATAGCTTCCACAATGTTAGAGCCTAATTATTTAGGATTGACTGGAGTATTCTTACCATCTGTATTTTTCCTATATTTTGGAATACTTGCTATGGTAGAAATGATTCAAAAAGAATATAAACATAAAGCATTATTAAGTTTTACTATTCCAGCAATAGATGTATCAATTGTTTTTCTATTATTTGCTTATACAAGTAAATTATCTATTTATTTGAGCTTATTTATTGCTATTTTGCTTTTATTTATTACTTCATTAGTATTTTATCTGCTATTCAAAAGTAAAGATAAGCCAAATAACTTAAATACACACTAAACAGCTGTAGTCGCTCGCTAAGACAGTTTACCATAACCTATGGATAAATTATCATGATTACTCAAAACTGCGGCTACGAACGAACTAAAGCAATATAAAAATATTGCTTTTTTCTAGCATTTTTGGAATAATAGAACTAACTATAAAAATTCAAAAGGAGTCAAAATGGAAAAATCAAAATTTGTTCATCTTCATGTCCACTCAGATAACAGTTTGCTGAAAGGATATGGAACAATTACAGAATATGTTACTAGAGCAAAAGAACTTGGAATGGAAGCTCTAGCTTTGACAGATGCTAATACTATGACAGGTATCTATCAATTTATTGCTGAATGTAAGAAAGAAAATATTAAACCAATTGTCGGCGTAGAATTTAACATGGCTCCAATTACAAATGAACGTTTCCCTATGCGTGAAGTGGTTTATCAAGAAAATGTTAAACAAATTATCCCTAATAGAGGTGCTAATACTCATTTAACAGTTCTTGCAAAAAATGATACTGGGTTACATAATCTATTTTTATTGCTTAATGAGTCATTTCATCAAGACCATTTCTATATTGTACCAAGAATTGATTTGGATTTATTGATTAAATACAAAGAGGGGCTTATTATCTTATCTGGTGACCCAGATTCAGAATTAAATATTAGATTACGTTATAACCAAATTGACAAAGCAAAAGAATATGCTTCAAGAATGAAAGCTATTTTTGGTGATGATTTCTATATTGAGTTAATGGAATACCAAAGCATTCCCGACTATTCTGCCAAAAAACTTGCTAAATTAGCAAAAGAATTAGACATTGAAACAGTTCTTACTAATGATGTGCATTATTTAGATAGAGAAGATGCTGTACACCAAGAACATTTTATGGCAGTTGGAGCTAATATGAAATTATCTGAAACACCCACTTATAGAGGTGGGATTAGACCTGCATTAGGCGGAAACAGCAGAAACTTTGCTGATTATGAACAAATGTATAAAACATTGCCATATTTGCCAGCAATCAATAATACAATTAAAATTGCTGATAAGATTGAAACAGTAAATCTTGAGTATGATGTGCATTTAAGACCAAAACCAAAATTGCCCGAGGGCTTTAATTCTGATTTAGAATATTTTGATTACTTAGTAGAAGAAGGTTTTAAGAAAAAACGTGCTCATCAACCAAAAGAAATTCAAGAAGAATCAAGAGCAAAAATTGCTTTTGAAAGAGAAGTTATTTTAAGTAATGACTTTATTTCATACTTCTTGGTAGTACAAGAATATTTACAATGGTCTATCAATAATGGTTACCCAATTGGGCCTGGAAGAGGTTGCTTTTTACCTGGAAATCAAGTCACAGGATTAAAAAATAAACTTTGGAACATAGAAGATGTAAAAGAAGGTCAAAAAGTTAGAACTCATGACGGTTCTTACCAGAAAGTAGAAAAACTTTGGAAATATGACATAAAAGAAAAAATAATCGAGCTCTCATTATCTAATGGAAAGAAAATCACTTCCACTGTTGACCATCTTATATTTGAAAAGAATAAAGGCTTCACTGAAGCTCAAGATTTAAAAGTGGGGGATGTTCTTTTGGGCGCAAAGGGCTCAAGAGAATTGATTGGCTCAATGTTTTGCGTTAATTGTCAAAAAGAAAATAACAATATTGATGTTAAGAAGTCCCGTCATAGCATATACAAAGAACAGCCATATAAAAAAATAGGGGAATATTTGTGTAATGATTGCAAGAATAAAAAATTATATTTAATTCCCGCAGTAAAAGAAGGTTTAAAAAAAGCTGGACAAAAATCAAGAACTTTAGAGTCTCGAAAGAAAAATTCTGAAAGTCTTAAATTACACTGGAAAACTCACAGAGAAGAACGGCTTGAAAAATTTAGAAGTTGGCTCAATAGTGAGGAAAGTAATGGTTATAGAGAAACTAAACGAAAACAAGCTCTCAAAAAATATTCTGACCCAAAACATTTAGAAATCTTAACGAATTTAAAAAATAAAAAATATAAAAGTGGTTATTTTCATTCCCACCAACAAAATGATAAAGAAATATATTATGCCTCTAGTTATGAATTAAAAGCTCTAAATATTTTTGAAACTGATTCTGAAGTAAAAGAGTTCGACCGTTTTAAAGATGTTATCAAATGGAAAGACGAAAACAATATTACTAGAAGTTATTTACCTGATTTCATTGTTAAATACAAAGACGGCACTCAAAAAATTATTGAAGTTAAAGCATTGTGGCAAGCTAAAACTTCAGAAGTTCTATTGAAGAAAAAAGCAGCTGAAAATTATGCCGAAGAGCACAATATGACTTATGAAATTTGGACAGAAACTGAACTAAATCTAAAAAATGATTTACGCCATAATGAATATGTAATTACTGGAATTAAAGTATTTGATTATGAAGGCCCCGTATATGATTTAAAAGTAGAGAATGTTCACAATTACACAGTCTCTGATGTGACTGTTCATAATTCTGTTGGAGGAAGCGAAATTGCCTACCTATTAAACATTTCAAACACTGACCCGATTAGATTTAATTTGCTTTTTGAACGTTTTATCTCTGATGGCCGTGGAGCAATCTTTGAAATCGAGTATGAGGACGGAGAAAAAGAGCAAATCATTGTATCAGAAAAGAAAAAAGTAAATGGCCAAGAAAAATATATTTATCAATTAGAAGTTGGAGATGTAGTAGAAGATGAGTAGAAAGATTAAATCTATTAAAATCATTGACCCAGGTACAAACCCAGACGTAGATAGTGACTTCCATACAGTTGGCCGTGGAAAAACCATCGAGCACGTTATGGATTTATATGGAGCAGATAATGTTGCCGGTATTATCACACCTGGTCCATTCAAAGCAAAAAATGCTTTCAAATCTATGGCTACTATTTATGGATTGAATTTTGCTCAAGCACAAGCAATTAGTAATACATTACCAGACGCCATTGAAAAGAAAATGACAATTAAGAGTATGCTTAACCCAAATTCTGAATATTACGAAGCTGGTGCTGATTTGCGTATTCAATTAAACACACCAGAATTAGAGGAAATTGCTCACTCTGCAGCTGTACTTGACGGCAGAATGAGAGAAACTGGGGTTCACCCTTGTGGTATGCTTATTTCTTCTAAACCAATCAAAGAAGTTGTTCCTGTTCAAATCAGACAGAGTGACGGACTATCAGTAACTCAATGGAATTACTACAACTGTGAAGCTCTAGGACTTATCAAAATGGACTTTCTTGGATTAGTAACAGTTGATTTAATTGACGAAGCTATTAAAAACGTTAAAAAGACAAGAGGAATTACTATTGATGTTAATGAGTTAGTTCAAAGTGACTTAGATGATGAATTAACTTATAAACTATTCGCTAATGCAGAAACTTCTGCTATCTTCCAATTCTCAAGCTCTGGGGTTAAAGAAATGTTGAGAGAATTACAACCAACAGAGTTTATGGACTTAGCAGCCGTTACTGCATTGTATCGTCCGGGCCCAATGGGATTGAACAGCCATTTACAATTTGCTCAAAGAAAAAATAACCCAGATGTTCGTGTTCCAGTTCATGAAGCTTTTTACGGCACAAAAGTTGAAGAACTATTGAAAGATACTTATGGACTTGTTGTCTACCAAGAGGACTGTATGAGAATTGCTAAAGAATGTGCTGGATTTACTCCTAAAGAAGCCGATGATTTGCGTAAGGCGATTGGTAAAAAGAAAATGGCTTTAATGAAATCTCTTGGTGGAAAATTTATTAAAGGTATGATTGATAATGGGTATGATGAAGAAGCAGTAAATCTTCTTTGGGAAGGTATTGTTGCTTTCGGGGAATATGCGTTTAATAAATCTCACTCTGTATCATATGCTTTAAATGCTTATATTGCTGGTTATTTAAAAGCCCATTATCCAGTTGAATTTATGGCAGCAGCATTAAAACTTAATGACACACCCGATAAGATTAGAGAATACATTGCTGAAGTTAAAAGAATGAATTTAAGAATCCAACCAGCATCTGTGAATGAGTCAGACATTCTTATCACACCAAGTATGACTGAAGAAAATACAATTGTTTATGGATTGTCAGGTATTAAGAGATTCCCTAAATCATTAGCAGAAGCAATTATTAAAGAGCGCAATAAGAAAGGTAAATTTACTTCAATCACTGATTTTATTTCTCGTATGATTAAATATAAAGGATTAACAACTGGTGCATTAAAAGCTCTTGCTCTTACAGGTGCTTTTGATTGCTTGGGTGTTACTCGTAAATCAATTGTTGATAATGCAGATAAACTAATCAAAACTGCTGAGAAACAAGAAAAACTCAATAAGAGAAAGAACTTATTCTCAATTGGTGGAGTAGAAGCTTCAGATGAAATTAAATTGAATACTGATGAGTTCTCATATGAAGTACAAGCAAAGTATGAAGCCGATTTAACTGAACTATTCTTATCTCGTCACCCATTAGATAAAATCGAACAAGAAGCAGTACATCTTGATGCTCAAGAAGTTAATGTTACTGGACAATATGTTACATTCCCTAAAGTAGAAGTTAAAACGACTAAACAAAAGAATAAATATATGCAAGTAACAACAGATAATAAATTATCACGTGCTGTACTTCGTATGGATAAGGATTTACTTGCTGGAATAGAAAAATATACTGCAATCCAAAAATTCGGAGATAAAGCACCGGAAAAATTAGGATTAGTAAATGACCCCGAGAAAATGGCACGATATAATCAGATTAAAGCTATTCCAACTCCTATTGAAAACATTGTTTATCAAGTTGATATAGTAACACCTAAATTCAAGCGTAACGGTGTTGAAGTATATGGAAATCCTAAAATTGTTGCTCTTAGGAGAGTTGCATTATCTCATGAGGGTAAATTAGTTCACAAAGTAAAAGTTAAGAATAAAAATCTTAGAGAGCAATATATAGAAAGATTAAACGAAACTAAAGGGAACGATACAATCAGATTGATTTACCCAGATAAAACTTATGACGATATAAGTAATGTGAAATTCATGCCGGGAACAACCCAAAATGATTTAAAAAATATAGAGAGAGGAAGTTAATATGCCATTACCAAAGCGTAAACTCCCGTCCTTAGATAATGATTTTAATTCAGTAAATACTCATGAAGAATTTGAAGAAATTCAAGAACTTACAGATGATGATTTTATAAATGAGAGCTCAGATTTTGAACAAGTAGAACCGAGTGAATCATCATCTTATGTTCAAGATGAAATTGAAGAAATACCTGAACCAGAGCAAATTGAAGAAGTAAAATCAAAACCTAAAAAAGAGAAAAAAGGACGAATAAAACCTAAAAAGAAAAAATTTAATTTCAGTTTTGATTACAAGAAGTTAACTAAAAAACATTACTTTATTATTTCTGGTGTATTTGTAGCATTTTTAATTGTTTTTGTTGCTATTTCACTTTTAATAAAGCCAAAAGATAATACAGATAATAACGCTGAAACAACTACACAAGTTGTACAAACAGAAAATAAAACTGATGTAAAATACAAATTTAAGAAAGAAACTTCTAATGGTATTATTTTCGAAGTTACTTCTGAACATTCTACTAAGATTAACTTGCAAAGAGCATTTTATGATTCTAAAGGAAATATTGTTGTTTGTGAATCTGGCGATATTGAGATTATCAAAGGTAGTCAAGATGTCTTTGCTGAATGCGTAAACGACAAAGAAGGCACTGATATAAAAGATACCGAAAAAAATCTAATTAAAGATAATTTAATTGAAATTAAAGAATAAGGAGACTAAAATGAATGATACGTTAATTCCAGTAAGTGATGATGCTGTAGCTCGCTTAAATGAAGTATTATCAACAAATCATTTCCCTAATGTAGAACAATTTATCAATATGTACAATGTGGGGATGCTTAGACCTGATTTTGAAATTGTAAAAGACATTGCTAACTTAATTGACGATACTTATAAAAATGTACGTTTAATTAACAGAAAATTTGTTATTCGCTCAGGCTCTGAAGTTTCATTTGATAATACTATTTTATTACTAGAAAATTGGAAACTTATTTCTACACTTAAAAGAGTATCTATCCAATTACTTGAAGAAAACTATGCTAATCACACAAAACTTATCTTCTTAGAAGAAAAACCAGGGTACCTTATGTTAGAATACCCACAAGAAGATGGTTCAATTGACATCAAAGAATATTGGATTAAAGATAAATTATTCTCTAGTCAAAGAGATTTAATCCGCAATTATTTCTTAAAGAGTTCGTTACATGATTATGAGGGAACTGAAAATCCAAACGATAAATACATCAATATTGAAGCAGTAATTGATGTTGATGACTCATTCATTTCTGAAATTGAAGAATTAGTAATGAGTAATACTTTGAAATAAAAAATAAGCACTCCTTTTTGAGGTAGTGCTTATTCCATTTTAAGCTGTTTTAAGCTGTTTTACTGTAGAGTCGATACATTTATCGAAATACAGTTTTTACAGCTTTAGCGTCAGCTTAGTTGCGATATAACACATATGAAAACGAGTAGGAGCATTATATATGAAAACAAATTTTAATTATATGAGTAAAATAGTTCTTTTAACATTTTTTATGCTGTTAAGTTCTGTAATATTACAACTAATAGGAATAAATATTATTCCTCAAGGTACACATTTAATTGTGTTTAACATTTTTACTATTTTTATTTCTTATTTTATTGTAGCATTCTTTTATTACAAAACCGCAAAAAGAAAAATAGATTATAAAAAGTTATTTGGTAAAGCAAGTTTGAGCAAAGCTATGATTGGAGTAGCTACTGGAATGGGTATATTTTTATTTCAGCAATTGGCTTATCGTATATTTATCCCTACTAACACAACTGTTGGTAGTAACGTGAAAATATTACAAAGTATACCGATTATGTTTATGGTATTATCTGCTGTTGTGTTAGCACCAATTATAGAAGAATTGTTTTTCAGAGGATTTTTCTATGAAATAACTAACGAGCAAACAAATCCTTATGTTTATTATATTGGTACAGCTGCTTTATTTGCTTTGTTACATTTACAAAATTTAGACTCACCTATCTATGCAATATACAATCTAATTATTGTTTTCATTTCAGGCCTTATTTTTGGACTTGTTTATCGAAAAACAAATTGGATTGGTACTAATATAATCGCTCATGCTACTGCAAATGGTATTGTTATATTTTTATTGATTCTTTTTGGGTAAAAAAAGGAATAATATAACTATACAATAGATTATAAATATAGAGTTAGGAGATAAAATGTTATTCAAAAAAATTAAAGTAACACCACAAGGTGTCTATATTTTGGACGCTGAACTCCAAAAGAAAATTGATAAAATTAAATTATCACCAAGTATGATTGGTAATTGGCTAAATTCACCTGCTGATTACATTTTAGATAAATTCATTAAACCCGAAGTTGAGATTGCAGATGTTACTCATCTTAAACGAGGGAATTGGTTCCACTCTACTATGGAAGTATTCTTCGCTCTTCCACCAGAAGAAAGAACTAGAGAAAATCTCCTTAAAGTTTCAAAAGAAGTTACTTTGACAGATGATTATAGAGATTTTGCTAAAGATTCAGAAAATCAAGAATGGTACAAACGTGCTCTGAAAGCATATATTGGAGCTTGGCTACCTGATGCTTCAAAAGAAAAAATTGCTACACTTTATATTATGGGTCAAAGCAAACAAGGACTTGAATTGTTTGTTAATGGAAAATTAGGAAATGCTAAACGACAATGTTTAGGATTTGTTGATAAAATTATCGAAGGCGAGAACGGCTTGAAAGTACAAGACTGGAAAACAGGTAAGAAAATTTCAAATTATAATCCTAATGCTAAGATTAGCACTTCTAACCCATTTGATTACTGGAGACAACAAACATTTTATGCTATGTTGTTAGAACAATTAGGGGCTACAATTGAAGAAACTTCATTACTTTTCCCTTGTGCTGAAACTCCTACTATAGTTTATGTTGACCATCATAATCCACAAGTAAGAGAACAAGTGATTAAAGATGTAGAACAAGTTGACAGTGAATTAACTGAAGCTATCAATAATAAATATTTCTTCCCATTCAAGAAAGGCCCTTATAATTCTTGGGCAAGTTATTTAGCTGGAATGGGTAGAGCACAAAAACCAAATATTAGAGAAGATAAATTTGCTATGCTTGCTGATTTATCTGAAGTTGGAGGAAGAGCTTAATGGCATACATTGAATTATACAAGAAATATAGACCAAAAGATTGGAACGGTATTATCGGACAAGACTCTGCTGTTAAGCAAATCCGAGAAGCGATTAAAAATAATCGTGTACCAACTGCCTATTCATTTTCTGGCCCAGCGGGTACAGGTAAAACAAGTATTGCAAAAGTTATTGCTAAAACTTTAAACTGTCCTAACGTAAATGAAGATTTGCAGCCATGTAATGAATGTAAAGTTTGTCAAGCTATTGATTCTGACACTTTAATGGGAGTGCAATACTTCTCTATGGCAAACAATGGGGAAGTTGATAATGTAAGACGAATTGTGCAAGATGCTCAAACGAAAGTCGCTATTAAAAAGAAAGTTATTATCATTGACGAGTATCACAATTTGAGCCCTAAGGGATTTGACGCTTTGCTTATTCCTTTGGAAAAAGATAATATGAATGCTTTGTTTATTTTTTGTACTACAGAATTGGATAAAATCAGACCTGCCGTATTATCTCGTACTCAAAACATTACACTTAAGCCTGTAAAACAAAAAGAACTCGCTAAGAATTTAATTAACATTGCTAAAAAAGAAGGCCTTCCAATCGACAAAGAAGCAATTCTATATTGTGCTAAAAAAGCAAAAGGTTCAGTTAGGACTTCTATTTCCTTATTTGAAAAATACCTCAATTCAGGTGAATTAGAAACAAGTAAAATTGACCAATGTATTGAACACATTGTTTTTGGCGAAACGACTGAAGTGATTGCTACTATTAACGAAATGGTCTTAGATGGCGAAAACTTCAATGACGCTATTGCAGCTTTATATGAATATTTCACTTTTGCTCTACAAGAGGTAAGTGGAGTAACTACCAACAATGAAATTGCTACTAAGATTTCTAAAAATTGGAATGGTTCTATGATTCTAAAGGCTCTTACTATGTTAGGAGATGCTGTATTAACATTTAATCATAGACAAATTGACGCTAAATTATTGTTTGAAATCCCCGCTTTGAAATTATCATTGATAGCAAAACAACAAAAGATTAAGAGAGGTACAAATGGCTAAGAATAAAGAAAAATTTGCATTAGATAAGTTTGCTGGTAAAGTTATCGTTCAACCAATCAAACCATTCTTATTTGAAAACTACCTACCTTATGCTCATTATGTTATCCAATCACGTGCCTTAGTTGGTAAAGACGGATTGAAACCCGTTTTAAAACGTGGTATTTGGACTATGTGGACATTAGGATTAAAAAATAACAAACCAACAATGAAAGCTGCTACAGTTTATAACCACGTAGTAGGACATTATCACCCACACGGACCATCATCTGTTACAGAAGCAATGGTTAAACTTGCTCAAGATTTCCATTCTCGAGTACCTGTTGTTGAAGTACAAGGTGGATTTGGTCTACAAACTGGTGATACTCCACCATCAGACCGTTACTATGAAGTTAAATTTACTCCTGCTGGTGAGCAACTTGTAGAAGATGTTGACTATCATGCAGTTGAAATGGTACCCAACTTTACTGGGGCTGAAAAACTTCCAAAATCATTACCAGTAAAATGGCCATTCAGTGTTATCAATGGTGGACAAGGTATTGCCGTAGGTTATGCTACTAACATGATTCCTCATAACCCAAATGAGGTAATGGATGCAGTTATCAAACGTATGCAAGGGAAACTTAATACTGTTGACCAATTGATTCGTGTAATGCCGGGACCAGATTTCCCTACATACGGCCAAATATTTGGAGTTGACGGTATTAAGGAATATTACGAAACTGGTAAAGGAAGCTTCTTAGTAAGAAGTAAATACGAAATCAATGCTCTTCCTAGAGGAAAACATGAAATTGTCTTTACTGAGTTCCCTTATCAAATTTCCATTGAAAAAATCAAAGAAGAAATTGCTAAGATAAAAGAAACAAAAAATAAATTAACTGAAATCGTTGAAGCCAAAAACCTTTCAGATAAAAAACGTGGTAATGTTCTAAGTATTGATGTAAAAGCTGGAGCAAATCCTTATCTTGTATTAGAAGATTTATTTAAGTTTACTTCATTGGAAACAAACTTCTCTGTCAATATGACTACTTTAGATGAAGGTCGTCCAGTTGTTTCTACTATGTTTGATTTAATTGATACATTCATTGACCAACGTAAAGAAGCTTTTATCAATAAACTTGAATATAAATTAGAAAATAACTCTAGAAAGTTAGAGCAACGTTCTGGTGTTGCTTCAGTATTGAGTGATTTAGATAAAACTATTAACATTATTAGAAAATCAGAAAGCTCAGAAGAAGCAAGAGATAATATTATGAAGAATTTTGGTATCAATGAAGCTCAAGCTGATTACATTCTTAAATTATCTCTTTCTGTTTTAACTAAAGCAGATAAAGATAAAATCTTGTTAGAAATTGAAGCACTTCGTAAAGAAACTGAAGATTTAGAAAATCTCTTAAATGATGAATCTGCTATCGATTCTGCAATTATTGAAGAATTAAAAGCTACTAAGAAAGTTATTTCAGATGACCGTAGAACATTCATTGATAATGTTACTTTAGAAGATTTAAAACTTGCTGACAAAGAAAGCAAAAACAAAATGAAACTCTTAGAAAAGAACGTAGATACTACTATTTACATTCTATCTAACGGAACTATCTTACAATCACTAGAGGAAACATTTAATACTCATGTTCCTATCAAATCTGAATTAAAAGCAACTACTCAAGAGTTTATTAACATTCTTAAAAATGACGGTACGATTGAAACAATCAATGCTAAAGCTATTCCTTTAGATATACCATCATCTACAAGCCTTTTAGGTGTAGATGAAGATAAATTTGTTACTATCCTACCTAATAACTTAAATGGCAATTATAAAGGTGTATTGATTGTTACTGACGCTGGTAATGTGAACATTGTTAAGAACAACATTAAATCACCCCTAGCTAAATTGATTCTCAATGAGAAAATTATTTATGCTAAGCCATTAACCGAAGAAGATTATGAGAAATATTTATACATTATTGCTGAAGACGGACAACTTGCTAAATTCCCAATCTCTACAATTAGAGAAAGCAACCCTGGTTCAGGTACTGTTGCTGGATTCAAATACGATAAGAAATCGGTAGCAGCTGGAGTCGGAACTAATGATGCTGTTCTATTCTCTAAATCTAAATCATCATACAAATTTACACAAGGTGAAGAAGTACCTTCAACTAACAGAGGGGTTAAAGGAAGCAAATTCCATGAATTAGTAAAAGATGATGAAATTACAGATTTAGTTGTTTCTGAATTTGTAAAAGTAGTCGACCAAGATGCTGAAGCAATTGCTGAAGAATATTCTGGTCGTGCTAAGAAAGGAATTTCTTATGATGAAGATTTATTCTTCGGATATTAAATCTCGTACTCAAAAGAGCCTATTAAGGCTCTTTTTTGTGATATAAAAAATAAAAAAGGATTGTAGCATGAATACGAAATTATTATTAAAATTAAAAGATGAAAAAGGATTCATGGGTTTAACACATTCCTTGTCAGCTATTGCTTTCTTCTTATTGCTAGTTGCTTTCTTTCCAAACTTTATATTTAATACAATATTAAAATCAAATAATATTATTGTTTTGGTTGGTGCAACAATAGTTATAGCTGGAGCTGCTTTACTACCAGACTTTGACAATGTTAAAAGTACTGCTATTTCTACATTAGGGCCATTTGGTAAGTTAATTTCTAAATTAACAAGAGCAAGTGCAGTTGGTGTATATGCACTAACAAAAACAAAGAGAGATAATGATACACCAGATGCTCATAGAGGATTTTGGCACACTATTGTAGCAAGTGTTATTGTTGGTATTATTGTGTTCTGTTTGAGTTCTATTAAAACAGAAGTAAAAGACAGTTTTTTAGGCCAAGGAAATGTTACAATCTATCCTTTTGCTATAGCTTGGTTAATCATTTGTTATCAATTAGCTATGGCTTCATTATTCGCAAACTCATTCAAAAAACTAAAAAGAGACTTGTTTGGGTATATTTTTATATTTGGTTCAAGTATAATCTTTGTAATTATCATATTAACTTTTTCACCATCTGATATTGCTTATTCGTGGATAGCTATCCTAACTTCACTTGGATATTTAATTCACATATTAGGTGACACACTAACCGTTTCGGGGACTCCAGCTTTGTGGCCAATCGCCCATAATGGAAAGAGGTGGTGGACTTATAGATTGGGTGGAATCCATGCTGGAAGTAGTTTTGAATACAAAGTTGTTGTTCCAATATTTACAATGCTTATAATTTTTGCTATTGTAAAAATTATTTTGAATTATAATTAGAACGGGGGTTTAAATGCAAAAAGGAGCAAATCATATTAAAGGATATATTTATTTTGTAATAACTGTTGCTATTGTATATGCAATTTGTTTACAATTCAATATGGATATTATTGGAGCAATCGGTTGGGCATTAGAAAAAACATGGAGTTTTATTGTTCAACTTGCAATGAAAATTAAAGAATTAGAAGTCTTTCAAAAGATGTTTCAATAATTGAAAAAAGGTGATAAAATATTAAGTTTATCACCTTTTTTAGGCTCAAAAGTGGAATAATATAACTATAAAACAATTTAATAAAAACTGTTTTAGAATGATATGAAAATAAATATTTAATAAAGGAGTTAGAAATGGCTTTAGAATTAAAAGATGGTTGGATTGGAACGATAATTGATACAGGTAGAGATACTTCAAAAGGACAAGCTGGTGAGGTTGCTGTCAATCTTGCAGTAGGTGAAACTACAATTGAAGAATCACCAAATGGTAAAGCTATCAACGTTAAAGTAAAACCAGAAAATGCAAAATATGGATTAAGTGGTTATGTTGGTAAATCTTATGATTTAGCAAAAGTTGCTACTGAAGCTGTAGAAAAGGGTGTTAAATTACTTTATCGTTTTGAGCAAAGAAGAAAACCACACCTTGATGTCAATATTCCAATGGCAGAATTAAAACCAGATTTACAAAGTGGTAAAGAAAATACTCTCAAAGTGTTGGCGGGTATTTACAATTTCAATACTGGGGAGTGGTTGTTGTCTAATGACATTACTGCACACCCAGATAATGACCCACAACAATTAAAAGCTTTCATTGAATCTTGTGTAGCAAAAGATACCGCCTCATTCTTTGAAGCACCAAAAGAAATCGTTACTGACGATAACTACAAAGCAAAACAACATTTGCTTGAAATCTTTTCATTCCTACAAGGAAAAGAAAATGAATTAGGATTTGAGCTCTCTCTTAAAGAACGTTTAATCGCTTCTACTCAATTACTTAAATTGATTGCAAAAGTTCAACTAATCAATACACAACAAAATGAAGTTTCTTACGGCTCTAAAACTTTTGAGGATGCTAAGATAATTATCTTTAACTCATTAAGTGCTTCAGCATTAACTAAAGAAGATTTAACTACAAATCTTAAAGAAACTATGACAAAACAAATTACTTCTCTTTCTGAATTGATGAAACAGTTTGGAAAATTCTTAGAGGGTAATAAATGATTAAAGAGCACCTCCTAGCTCTTGATGCTTCCACTACTTCAACAGGTTGGGCAATTTATGATTTACAAAATTATGAATTGCTCGAAAGTGGAAGTATCACCCCTAAAGGGGGAGAATACAGAAAAAATTTCTTAGCAAGAGCTATTTGCATGAAAGATGAAATTGCAAAGCTAAAAGAAACATATAATATTACTATTGTTGCAATAGAAGATATTAACGTTGTGGTAAGTCAAAAAGGTGCTAAGAATTTAGCAATGGCTGACGGAATTATGTTAAGTAATTTTACTCATGACATGATAAACTTTGTCAATGTTTCTACTTGGAGAAAATTTTACAAATTTGGCAAAATGACAAGTAAAGAATACAAAGAATTTTCAATGCGTTTAGTATTAGAAAAATTTGGCAAAGATGTTGACGATAACGAATCAGACTCTATACTTCTTGGTAATTACTTTGTTAATACTTTTTGCAAAAAGAATAATGAAGAAGAATAGCTTATTTATTCTTCTTTTTTGTTTGTTAGTCGCAGTCTAAGCTGTTTTAAGTAATTCATGATAATTTATATTAACAACACCTAAAACTGCACTACTCAGCAAGCTAGACACAAATAAAACGAAAATAAAAGGAATGACTGCATGAAATATTATACTTCTTTGGATTTGAATGAGCACCTTGATAAATCTGAATTGAAATCAGATACATATTATTACGAGCTCATTCTAAATAAAAAACATGAATTAAAAACTTTAAATAAAATCTTTAATGATAAGATTGAAAAAACTTCTGAATCAGAGTTTGAAACTGTTTCAAATTATGTTAAAACATTATCACAAGCAGATTGGACTTACTTAGAACAATTAGAAGCTATTGTTAAAAACGGTGTAGAAACAGAAAATAGAACTGATACAGATACTATCGCTATCTTTGGAACACAAAATAGATACGATTTAAGTAATTCTTTCCCATTGCTAACTACTAAAAAGACAGTTTTGAGAAATATTATCACTGAACTTATTTGGTTTATCCAAGGTGATACTAATTTGAAATATTTGAAAGATGTGAATAATCCTATTTGGAATCAATGGCGCCGTCCTTATGACTTGAATAGAGGGTTAGCAAAAGTTAGAATTAGAAAAGAAAATGAATATGTTAACTGTATTTATGAAAAAGGTGACTTAATAGAAGTTATCAATAAATACGCTGAACGTTTATATACCAATGAATTAGATGTCAAATTATATAAATTGTGGGCTAATTTAATGGCAAAAGCATATCTTGGAACTGGAGATTATTCAATTTCAAAAGAATGGCAAGATTATGATACTTTTATTAAGGAAGTTAAAACTTTACCTCATTGGTATTATAAAACTGAAGATTGGGATAGTTTTGTATTGTCTAATGCTTATTACTCTAGTTCTGTATTTTCTAAAGATACAAGTGTTTGGCTAAGAAAAGATGAAGAAGAATTATACCAAGAAAACAACATGATTATTAAAGTTACTCATTATAACGGTGAAGTGGAATTATACTTCAACAAAGAAGAACTTAATAAACATTTAGGATTAGATTTGGAAAAGCTGCTTCAAAAAGAATATGAAGAATTAACACCTAGAGAAAAAAATATTTATGATGAATTTGAATTAAGTCAAATCAAAGAATATGAACCTTCAGATGGCTTTGTTTATCGTAACAAGCTTATTAAAGATGATGATATGGGGCCAATTTATGGTTATAACTGGAGACAATTTGACTATGTTGACCAATTATCTAATGTTATTCAAGAAATCAAGACAAATCCAAACTCAAGACGCTTGATTATTTCTGCTTGGAATCCTAAAGAAATTGATAATATGGCGTTACCTCCTTGCCATACAATGTTTCAATTTAAAGTTACAAATGGAAAATTAGATTGTCAATTGTATCAACGCTCAGCTGATTATCCTATTGGTGTTCCATTCAATATAGCAAGTTACGCTCTGTTGGTTTATATTATTGCTAAGGAATGTAATTTAGAGCCCGGGGAATTTATTCATACAACTGGCGATACTCATATTTATGTGAATCAATTAGACGCTGTAAAACAACAATTAACTAGATTGCCTTACCCAGCACCAACCCTTGAAATTAAAGATTGGAATGGCGTATTTAATTTCACTTCTGACCAAGTTGAATTAAATAACTATAAATCACATAAATTTCTAAAAATGCCTGTTGCTAAATAAGATTTCAATTGATATTTCAAAATAAAAAAGGAGTCAAATATGGCAGAAAAAAATAACTATCCAGTAAGAGTTTTGGATATGACCAATTTATTCTCGAAAGAACTCCTTATTTATTCATTATTTGACATTAAATTCAAGAAACCAGTAAGGTTAATTTTCTGGGTTTATCTGTTTATCACATTTGCTATTTGGGGCTTCCCAATGGGTTATTTATTTATTGTTAAACTTCATACTTTAAATATATGGACAGCTGCTTTAATCTTTGGCCCTCCAGTTGGTTTAGCAACTATTATGAGTAAACCTATATGGGGTGGTAAATCATTCTATGATTGGACTAAAACTCAAATTCTCTATTTGAGTTCCCCTAAATACTATTGTGACCATAAACCAGCAAAGAAAGAACACACTTATAAAATTGATAATTCTATTGTTGTTTCTCGTAGGTCAGATATAGAATATTTAAGTAAACTAAAATGAGGAATAAAATATAATGGTAAGTAAGAGTAAATATTCAACAAGTACTATGATTGGAGTTTCTATTGTAGGAACTCCAACACCTGTATTTTGGGATTCTCATTATGCTATTTCACAAAACTATGCACCTGTATCATTCATTTCGGGTTCACCAGGGTCTGGTAAAACTTTCCTTGGTTTACTTTTGTCTTGTCATGGCAATCTAATGAATAAAGCTCAAGTTATCCTTGACCCAAAAGGTGACTTTATTGCATTACGCAAACTTTATGAGTTAGGGTACATTAACAAAGTTGACATTTGGAATGTAGCAGAAGCAAATGGAAAAATTAGTGATGAAAATATTGGTATGTTAGACCCAACTTCATTTACTAATAACATTGCCGAAAATACTGCTTTAACTATGGATATACTTGTTTCTTTAGTTGGTAGAATTGATGATGAATTACAAAGTACAATTATCCCTATTATTAAAGATGTGGTCGAAGATGATAGACCATCATTTATGTCTGTTGCAGCCGCAATGAACCGTTACAGAGATGATGAAAGAGTTAGAAGTGTGGGTATGACACTACAAACGTATTTACAAGTTGGATTAGGAAAACTTCTTAGTAGAGATAAACGCTCTCAAAAGAAACAAGAGTTAAATATTTCTAATGGAACTATCGTTGCTAATCTTATGGGATTAACATTACCAACTTCTGAAAAATCTTTCAATGATTACAGTAACAGTGAACGTATTTCAGTTGCTATTATGAGTTTATTAACACAAAAAGTTATTGACTCTATGCGTTCTGACAAAAAGATTAGAAAAACTCTTGTAATTGACGAGGCATGGTCTGTTGCAAGTACTCCAAAGGGTAAAGCTATGATGAGTGAAGTTGCTTTGTTAGGTCGTTCACTTAACATGAGTGTATTACTTATCTCTCAATCACCTAAGCATTTGAATTTCGGTGATAGCGCTTCATTAGATAACACTATTACTACTCGTTTCGCTTTCCGTAATAATGATGAAAGAGATAACGACATGACTGTAGCAGCTATGCGTTTAGAAGACCCAGGTTGGGCTTCTATTCTACCCGATTTACAACCAGGTACTTGCTTAATGAAAGATTGTCAAGGAAATGCTGGTATCGTGCAAATTATGGCACCAGATGGCTGGGCAGAAATCTTTGATACGAACCCAAATGCAGTATTAGAATCACAAAAATAGAAAAGCTTAATAGCTTTTCTTTTTTTAACTAGATTTGTAGAATAATATAACTATACGATATTTTAATTGAAAAATTAAAGATTTTAAAGGAGAAAATTATGCAACATAAAATAGCTTTTGTGGGACCTGAAGTCGTTTATAAAGCTTTTGTGGATATGGAACCGAACTGGGACTTTCAAATACCACTTGAAAATGTTGAAGCTTTAGAAAGGGAATTAGATGATGATAATGGTAACATTTCAAAAGACACTTCTGTTGTAATTCTTTTTTCTCGCCTATTCAACAATAACCCAGATTTGTTTTCAGAATTAGCGGCTTTCTTAGCTCCATATTCTGTAATCAACATTTTAATTCCACCACAAGATAGAGCTTCCGAAGAAAGTAAAATTAGAACAGCAATTAAAAATAAACAATTTGAATTAGCTAAAGAAGATGATTCATATAATGCTAATACTCCATTCTATTTTGTGGAGTATGGAGATTTAATACTTGATGAATTGTATGGCTCAATCTCTAAATATGTAGACTCTCCATTAGTTCCTAAAGATACTAAAGAAGCAGTTAGCAAACTTCTTGATACAGATAATGGTATGGGTGAAATTGAAGGCTTTGAAGAAGATTCTGACGAAGAAGTGTTAAATTATGAATCAACTGGTGATGGTATTGTTATTACTGTAACTTCATCTAAAGGTGGTTCTGGTAAATCAACAGATAGTACAGGTATTGGTGCTTTCCTAAGTAAGGCTGGAGAAAAAGCATTTGAACAAGGATTAGTTGACCATGCACCAAAAATCATTACTGTTGACCTAGATGTGAAAGACGGTCAATTAGGCTATCTAAATAATGCAACAAGCCCTAACATAGTTAATGTGTATATTGCTAGAAAAGATAATACTGAAAAATTAACAGAAGAACATATTAAACAAGGAATTTATCACAATCCTAAATCTAATACAGACTTTTTATTTGCTCCTAAAACACCAAAAAATGCTGAAGCAATTAGTCCAGCATTCTACTTAGAAGTAATAAAAGTTCTCAAAACTATGTATGACTATGTAATCTTAGATACATCTGTTAACTATTTAGACCCTCTATTTTCAGAAGTTGCTTATCCAATGTCTGATAAGATTGTATTGGTAAGTGATATGGGTATTTCATCATTACAAGGTATGGGCCGTTGGATTAAAGAATTTGTTTACTCACCACTAAGAGAAAAAACAATTGATGAAGATAAAGTTGGTATTATTATCAATAAATTTATCCCTAACACTGGTATTGGCTTAAAAGAAATCGAAAGAGCTTCTCATGGAATTAAAATCTTAGGTTTTATTCCTAACATGCCTCAATTTATTACTACTAAAGCTAATCACCACTCATTAAATGAAATTATCTACAATGAGGGTATAAAAAGCTCATTTAAGATGATTGTTTCTCAATTATTACCAGAGCAACCGTTGGGTGACTTCTAATCATCACTAAACGCTGTAGCAAACAGCTCACTGTATTTTAATATGACTCAGGACATATTTATCACACATTAACTTACTGCTGAAAAACTGCAGTTTATAAAGAAAAACAACCATGAGAAATCATGGTTGTTTTTTGTTGTCTATTTATTCTGTTTTTGCAGCTCCTACAAGTCTTTGTTGGTTATATTTGTTGTAGTTTACTGTATGGTGAATACGATTATACTTATATGAAATCTTAGAGCAATCAGGCATAGCATTTACTAATACTTTACCTTTGTCTAATGTTCCGAATTTCTTATATGTTTCAGTTAATCCACCACCCGCTTGTGTTGGGCCAGAGTTATAATAAATACCCTCAAAGAGCATATTTACATAACCCGCTTTACTCATTCCTAAACTTGTGATTACATCGTTATTATGTTGCCCATAATGATTGATTTGATTCTTGTTATTAGTTAAATAGAATGAATATAAACGAGTACCCATACGCCAAGAAACAGGTAGATTAAATACTAAACCAAATTTCTCTAACCCTAGGAAACCTGGGTTACGGGCTTTTAACATTAAATCTTCTAAACATTTCATGAATTTAGTGAATGAAAATCCGTATCTTTCTAGGATATGACTGCAACGGTAGAAATCATCTTTATTATAAGACATACCATCTTTAAATTCTGTTTCACCTTTATAAGCTTTCATTGCTAAACCAATCATATCATCATCAATAGTCCAGTAATGTGTTTCACCCAAACTTCTACTGAAATATAAAAGTGAATTATATAAACCAGCTGTTCCATGATAAGTATTTGGAGATTTTTTAGAAGTCAGCATATCTAATTTATCCACACCTCTAAATGAAGTATCTCTAATGATAATATGTTTAGTATCATAGTGTTGAGAATAAGTTTCAAATTGAGTAGCATCAATAGCTAAGTAATAGTTTTCAACATTAAAATCTTCCAACATTTTTACTGTATATGCAGTGCCCGCACGACCATAAGAGGGAATGTAAATATTAAAATTCATTTTGTGTTTATCTACAAACCCCTCTTTACATGATGGCTCAAATGTAGGTGGAAGATAATAAGCAGATTCTACTAGATTATCATAAGGGTCCCTAAAGAATACGGGGAATTTAACGTAGCCTGCTTCTAAAACTTTTTTTAAAGCTTTGTTATTTTCATCTACTTCTTTCTGATTTAATTCTGCAATTTGTTCATCAGTAAACTCTTCAATACCGTCATTATATAAAATCTTGTTTTGTGGAGTTAAGATTAAATCATCTGAAATCTTTTTATAACCTTTTTCCATTTATTCCCCTCTCTTTAAATCTTTATAAATGTCTTTTATGTTATGTTTTAGTTTGAAGTTTGGAATTGATTTAGTTTGATTTGGTAATTCAGCTATTTCTTTATTACCAAATGTTACATCTTCTAATTTAAGTAATTCAATCAATTCTTCTAAAGTAACTTCATTTTCTTTGTAATATAAATCTGCTACATCAAAATATTCATTATCAATACAATGTAAGAAAGCTCTTGTAACATCTTCAATATGTGTCATATTGATTTTTTGCTCTGCTGGAGAATTAAGAGCTTTAATAGGATTTTCTTTTCTTGTAAGTAAATTATGTAGTTTTGGTCTAGTATCATTCAATCCATAAGTATCTGAAATCCTCAAAAATGTAATCTTGTTTAAATTAAACATTTTTGAACTATCTTCAGCGTAATATTTTGTAGCTGAATATGGATTTGCTGGAGCAAATTCCCCATAATTCTTATATGCTGACCAACTTGATGCAACTAAAAGATGAGGTTGATTATCTGATTTTTCAATCTGTTTATACAAAGCAATCGTAGAAAGTAAATTATCTTCTAACAATTGTATAATTGATTCAGTTGAATTGTCACCCTTGAAATTAGTTGCCAAATGAATCACATAATCAAATTTTGAAAAATCTAACTCATTATTATTAGTATCTAAATATAAGTATTTTTTCTTATCATAACATACTAAATCCTTTACAACATCTTTTAATTCTTCTTTCAATAAACTCCCTTTACGAAGCACCCCATAAATTTCAGTGTTAGGATTTAGCTCTTTAATATATTTTGCCATAAATGAAGCAATGTAACCATTGATTCCAGTAATTAAATATTTTTTATTCATCACTTTCTAATAACCCTTTCACATAAGCTTTCAATTCTTTTTCTGTATCAAATGTATCCATATTGCTAAAGATTTCATCTTTTAATTCTTGTTCAATATTTAATGAATTTACATAGTTAATGAACTCTTCACGTTTATTGGCAGCTTTTGTCTTAGATTGAGTAGTTTTATTTTGCCAATTTAATCCTTTAGCTTCAATAATTGCTTTTCTTTCTTCGTCATATGCTTCAGTGATTTTAGCTGCAACTTCTCGTACTCCATTAACTTGTTTTTGTACTTCTTCGTTCATGTCATAAGTTTCTACAAAATCTTTTTCAGTTGGTTGTAGCATATCAAATAATGATTTAGCTTGACGAGTACGCATTTTTTGTTTCTTTTTCTTTTCTTTTTGCTTCTTAATTGCTTCTTGGTTAGCTTGGATTTCAGCTCGTCTAAATTCTGCCCAATCTGCAATAGTTGTATCTTGAGTGTATTTACCTTGTTGATTATTAAACACATCAATTTTGTATTCAAACATTGTGTTAGAGAAATAGCTTTCAGGTAATAATTTTTCACCAAAGAATCCAAGTGGCTCTAAAATAGGTTGAGCAACTGGAATTGAGTCAACAAATGGAGAAACAGCATCATAATTCCAGCGTTGAAATTCTGATGAGCGATTTAAGATAAGTCTTAACATATCTGCCTTAATTCCACTATCATCAATGATGATTACTGGAACTTCTTGAATATTGTTATTTACTGCTAAATCATAACGCATATTACCATCAATAATATTCAAGTTTGAATCTAGGATAATTGGAGCAATAAAACGAAGTTCAATTACAGCATTATCCATTTTGTCAAAGTTAATTTGTGTAAATAACTTGAATTTTTCATCTTTCTTAATTGCTGAAACTGGAAACATTCCATTATATAGAATATTTACTGCTCCTGCTGTATTTTTATCTTGATGATTTGTAGTAACAACTTCATCTTCTACAACAGTAAATCCCTCATTAAATTTAATTCCAGCAATAGATACAATTTGTTTATATTGTTTTAATAGAATACTAATTAAATCATCTTTCAATGCTTCAACATCATCTGCATTAAGAGAACCTGAAACAATAACTTTATTATCTTTATTTTTTGTAACGATTAACTTACCTGTTACTTCTGGGTGTTTCTTTTGTAATTCTTTATAAATAGACATATTTTTTCCTTTCCTTTTTGGTTTAGTCTTTTATATTATTCCAAAATTTACTTGATATTTGTAAAAAACTTAAGAATAATATAACTATAGAAAATTTTATTGTGCTTTAATATAAATATCCGCAATAGAGTAAAATTTCACGAAAAGGAGAAAGACTTTGAATAGATTTACTAAATGGATAAATCAGAAAGAAACTGACCATTATACTAAAAAACTAATTAAAATCACTGAAGAAATAAAACTAATTTCAAAAGATTTTGAGTCACTTTCTACTGATGAATTATCAAACGAATTTCAAAAATACAAAAAACAAACTAAAGAAGAAGCAACAAAAAACTTAAAATATGTCTATGCTATTGTATATGTACTATTTAAGAAGATTTATAACATTACTCTTCATGATGTACAGTTACACGGCGCAATCGCTTTATATGATGGCAACATAGCAGAAATGAGAACAGGTGAAGGTAAAACTTACACAAGTGCTCTACCTACAATTTTAAATGCAACAACAGCTCCTACTCATGTTGTTACAGTTAATGAATACTTGGCCAAACGTGATAAAGAAGAATTGGAACCACTTTATACAACATTAGGATTTACAGTTGGATTAAATCTAAATGAAATGAATGTCACTCAAAAAAGAGAAGCTTATAATTGCGACATTATGTACTCAACTGCTAACGAGCTTGGATTTGATTATCTAAAAGATAATATGGTACCAGACCTTGCATATATGGTGAACCAACATGGATTTAATTCTACCCTAATAGATGAAGTCGATTTAGTTTTAATTGATGAAGCAAGAACCCCACTTATTATTGGGCAAGATTCAGTAAGTCCTATTGCTCCAATAATGAAAGCTCATAACATTGTTACAACATTATCACCAGAAACAGATTTAAAAATTGATTACAAGACTCGTACAGTAAGTCTTACTAACGAAGGTGCAGAAAAAGTTAGCAAAGCTTATAATATTGAGAATATTTATGATGAACATAACATTAGTTATATGCACTTAATCAATGAAGCATTGCTTGCTAATTTCATTTATCAAGAAAATGTTGATTATGCCGTGACTAAAGGGAAAAATAAAGAAGTTTGTATCATTGATACGTTTACAGGCCGTATGCAACCCGGCAGAAGATTTTCAAATGGTTTGCACCAAGCATTAGAAGCTAAACATTTAAGAAATGGTGTTGAAATTAAAGAAGAAAACAAAACTATTGCTACTATAACTTTACAAAATTACTTTAGATTGTATGATAAAATTTCAGGTATGTCTGGTACTGCTATTGAAGAACAAAACGAATTTCAAGAAGTTTATGGATTGAAAGTTATTCCAATTCAACCAAACAAACCATTAAATAGAAAAGATAAAGAAATCATTGCTTTCACGACAGCTGAAGAAAAATGGAACTATGTTGTAGATAGAATTATACATCATCATAAAAAACATAGACCAATCCTTGTTGGTACTGTATCAGTTGAAGATAGTGAATTGTTGTCTAAAAAATTAAACAAAGCAAGATTAAAACATAAAGTTCTAAATGCTAAACAAAATGAAGAAGAAGCAAAAATTATTGCTAAAGCTGGTATTAAAGATGCCATTACAATCGCAACTAATATGGCAGGTAGAGGTACTGACATTAAAGTAGAAGATGATACTGAATTAGTTGTTATCCTTACCGAATTAAATGAAAGTACTAGAATTGACAATCAATTAAAAGGCAGAACTTCAAGACAAGGCGCAGCTGGATTTACTGAAACTATTATCTCCCTTGAAGATTCAATATTCAAACGTGTTAATGTTGATTTTATTAAGAGATTTAAACTTGCTAATCCATTACCTAATTCATTTATCAAGGCTTTCAAAGCAATTCAAGAAGAATTAGAAAGCAATAGCTATTCTGCTCGTAGAAGTGCTTTGAAATTTGATGATGTTGTCAGAGAGCAAAGAAATATTTTCTACAATACTAGAAATGCTATTTTACAATCATTCCATGATAACAACGATAACTTGGTTGTGGAGTTAATGTATGAAGCGTTATGTGATAATGAAGAAGCAATCAATAATTTTAATTTGTTAACTGAAAATGATAACGCAAAAAGAAAACTTGCTAAAGAAATATTGCTTTATTCATTAGATAAAGCTTGGGTAGACCATATTGATAAATTAGAAGCTCTTAAATCAGGTATTGGTTGGAGAGGTCAAAATGGTAAAAATCCAATCATCACCTATCAAAATGAAGCCAATGCTCTATATGAAAAATTCAAACAACAAGTCTATCAACATGCTATTGAAGCAATTATAGATTTAAAAGATTATACAAGTCTAAAAACTCAAAATGTTTATGCAAACAAAACTAAATCAAACTTTCAAAAAAGGGGGAAAATTAAGTGAAATGGATAAAAACCAAACAAGTAAGAAATAGAGTCCTTTTTACTCTTTTAATGCTTGCTATATTTGAATTTGGTACTTTCGTTACTTTACCTGGTATCAAAATAGATTACTCTAACAATCAATCAGCAATCGCTAATTTAATGAATTTATCTTCTGGTGGTTCATTAAGTAGATTAGGATTACTTGCTCTAGGAGCATCCCCTTATGTTACAGCATTAATACTTGTACAGTTATTTTCAAAAGGGTTAGTACCTTATTACAAAAAATTGTCTATGCAAGGTGTTGCTGGACAAATGAAATTAGCACAACATACCAGATTATACACGTTTCTTTTTGGAATTTTTACTGCAGTTGGAATACTTTACTCTCCAACAATTAGTCATACAATCGGTGTTTCCATTACAGCAGATAATAACACTAAGATGATTCTTTCAATAGTACTTGCAAGCGGTGGATTATTTGTTTCTTATCTTGGAAGTCTAATTGATGAAATGGGTGTGGGTAATGGGCAATCTAATATTATTGCATTTGGTATCTTGACTGCATTACCTGGTCAATTTTATAATATATATGAAACTCAAAAATATTATACTAATAACTTTACTCCTTACTTGCAATCTGTTATATTAGCAATCGTTGCTTATGTAATTATCATTATCATTTCATACTTTGCTAATAAAAAGGAATATACATTCCCGTTACAATCAAAAAATTACAATGTAAACATAAAAGCTCATTATCTTCCAATCAAACTTCTTGCGAGTTCTGTTATGCCGATTATCTTTGCTTCAAGTTTGCTTGCCATAATCGGTTCTATCGGACAAATCACTGGTCATATTTGGACTTTTACTGATTACTCTACATGGACTGGAATCCTATTCTACTCAATTCTTATCTTTATATTCTCTTATTTATACAATCTAGTACAAATTGACGGAGAAGAATTAACTAAGAATTTGAGAGAGAGCTCTATGTATATTAAGGGTGTTACCAATGAAAATGTTGAAAAATACATCAATAATAAAGTTATTGGTATTACAAACATCGGTGCTCCAATATTGACAATTATTGCTATTACTTCATTAGTATTAGAAATTGTATCACCAATTAAATTGGGACTATCTCTAACAGGTATTAACATTCTTATCCTAGTTGGAGTAATTCAAGATATTTGTCACCAAATTGCTGGATTAACTGCTAAAAATAATTATCAATCAATCTTTAAAGGAGTGAAATAATATGACTATTATAACTTTGATTATTATGCTATTTATTTCATTACTAATCTTTCTTCAAGCACCAAAACAAGAAACATTAGGTAATGCTTTTAATGGAGAAACACATACTCCAAAAGTAACCATCAGACTTAGAATTATTACTTTTTCACTATTCTTTATTGTATCTATTTTACTACTGATTTCACATTTCTATAACTGATTTTAGGGTGTGTTATATCGTCATATACTGACACTAAACTGCACAAAAATCAGCTCTTGATAAATTGTACAAAGGCTGATTTCTGTTGCTCTCAGAGCGTTTTACAGCGTTTAAGCAAAATAAAAAAGGGCATAGATTAACTATGCCTTTTTATTAGTTTTCAGTTCGTTTTAATTTAATTCCTAACATGAAGCAAATTACACTTAGAACAGTAAACATTGAATTAGATTCAGTACCTGTATTTGGTAATCTGTTTTCATTCGCTTGTTTTTTGTTTTCAGATTTTGTTTCAATCACATTACTTGAGTTTTTCTTAGATTCAGTTTTTGGTTCTTCATCTTTCTTGAACTCTTCTTTTTGTGGTGTATCTGATTTAGGTTGTTCTACTTTAGGCTCATCTTCCTTAGGTTTCTCTTCAGTCTTAGGTGTTTCTTCCTTAGGCTTTTCATCTTCCTTAGGAGTTTCCTTAGGTGTTTCTTCTTTAGGAGTTGGTTTTTCTGTTTCTTTTGGATTTTCAACCTTAGGAGTTTCCTCTTTAGGTTTATCTTCTGGTTTTTGTTCTTTAGGCTTCTCAGTAACTGTTGGAACTTCCTCTTTAGGTTTTTCATCTTCCTTAGATTTATTAGGAGTTTTAGGTTCTGTTTCACTTGGTGGAGTTAGAGGTTCTACTGTAGGAATATCTTCAGTTTCACCAGATGCTTTACCTTTGCCTCCTACTAGAGAAATAACTGCACGATAATTGTCTGCTAATTTGTCGCCATTATTAACAGTTAACCATACTGCATTGACTGGGTCAGTAGATTCTTTTACTGCCGTCTTCAAACGAGTTTTATAGTTAATATACATCAATTTTTGAAGTGTCTTAATCTTCAAATCAAACCCATTGTTTAATACATGGAAACTATCTAAGTATTCTTGAGCAGAAACATCTCCACTCCATGTTTTCACATCTTCAACTGTACGAAGCTCCAAACTATCTGCTACATATTCTTGATTAGATGACCAACGGTCTTTCAAGATAATATTTTCTAACTTGTCTTTAGCAAGATTGAAACGTACTGTCCAGTTAAGAACTCGAGCGTCAGAAGAATCTTGTGAACCCCATTTTGAGAATTTTTCTTTTCCTGGGTCTAAATCTGGTTCAGCGTCAACATGAACTTCTTTTACAGTGCCATCAAAATTTGGGTGAGTAACTTCACCAGAAGTGATAGCTTCAGTCCATTTAGCGTCAAAAGTCATAGCAATTTCTTTATTTAATGGATTCTTTGAAAAATAATCATTAAATGTAGTTGTTACTGTTCCTTTTTCAATACTTGTTTGGGCATGACCTACGGTTTCATCTAAATTGTTTTTTACATCAAAATCAAAATCAGTACGGAAAGATACTTCCTTAGGCATGGTGAATACTACTTTGTCACCTTCGTTAATAGGAATAGAATCCGGAATCTTCACATTTTTATATTCAACTTTGAAATTTACATATTTACCAGTTCCATTACCTGTTTCACCTTTTTCAAAGTGTAAATCTACATCGGGATTCTTAACTTTGATTGTTGTATCTTCTTTAATAACTTCTGTTGGTGCTTTGTCAATAGTAGGTGTTTCATCACCTGTTTTTGGTGCAGTTTCAATTGTTGTAGTAGGAGTTGATTCAGAAGCAGTTGTTGCTTCTGTCGTTTCTGCTACAGTTGTCGTAATTGCAGTTGTTGGTTGTGTAGTTGTTACTTCGTCAGCATAAGCATTCGGCGCCATAATAGCAAACAATGCTGTTGACAAAATAATACCACAAAGTCCATAAGCTTTGGATTTAACAAATCCTAATTTAATATTCTTAGTCATAAAATGCCTTCTTTCTGTTTATTTATATTTATATTTTATCAAGTTTTTTAGCTGTTGTAAAGAAAATTCATTAAAAAAATAACTATTTTTTCATCTTTTGTTCATTTTTAATAAAATATTACACTTAAAAGGCAAAAAACTTATAACAAAACTAAAAAAGATGAGTAATTCAATACTCATCTTTTTATTTCTTTAAATGTCATAATCGCTATCTTTCATGGCTTCTGCTTGCCCTAATAGATAACCATTACCAACTTGTGAGAAGAAATCATGGTTAGAAGTTCCAGTTGAAATTCCATTCATTACAATTGGGTTAACATCTTCTGAGCTATCGGGGAACAATGGGTCTTGCCCAAGATTCATCAAAGCTTTGTTAGCATTGTATCGTAAGAATGTTTTAACTTCATCTGTCCAGCCCAATTCATCATACAACATTTCTGTATATTGTTCTTCATTCTCATATAACTCAAACAATAATTCATAAAGCCAATCTCTAATTTTTGTTTGTTCTTCTTCCGGTAATTCATTAAATCCTAATTGGAATTTATAACCAATATATGTTCCATGAACTGACTCATCACGAATAATCAACTTGATAATCTCAGCTACGTTCGCCATTTTATTATTACCTAAATAATACAATGGAGTAAAGAAACCAGAATAGAATAAGAATGATTCTAGGAATACACTAGCAACTTTCTTTTCTAATGCTGAACCTCTTTCATAAACTTCGTTAATAATCTTAGCTTTCTTTTGTAAGTATTCGTTATTGTTAGTCCAATTGAAAATATCTTCAATCTCTTTCTTAGTATTTAATGTTGAAAAAATAGAAGAATATGACTTAGCATGAACAGCTTCCATAAATTGTATATTGTTTAATACTGCTTCTTCATGTTGAGTTCTACAATCATTTCTAATTGCTTCTACCCCACTTTCTGATTGCATTGTATCAAGGAGAGTTAATCCACCAAATACTTTTCCAATCAAATCTTTTTCTGCTGGACTTAACTTTCTCCAATCATCTAAGTCATTTGATAATGGAACACGAGTATCTAACCAAAATTGTTCAGTTAATTTCTCCCATGTTGATTTATCAATTTCATCTTCAATTGAGTTCCAGTCAATCGCTTTATAATATTTATAATTTTTATCCATTACTCTAACTCCTTAAATAACACAAGATTCACATTCATTAGCACCAACTTCTGAATTGTCAGAAGTGTAAGTTCTTACATAATAAATTGATTTAATACCTTTTTTGAAAGCGTAATTACGCAAAATACTCAAATCTCTTGTAGTCATTTTATTAGTTTCAGTTTTCCATTCATACATACCTTCAGGCAATTCACTTCTCATGAATAATGTTAATGACAATCCTTGGTCAACGTGTTCTGTTGCAGCTGCATAAACATCAATAACTCTTCTCATGTCAATGTCATATGCTGAATCATAATATGGAATTGTATCACTACTTAAATCTCTAGCTGGATAATAAATCTTACCAGTCTTTTTCTCTTGACGCTCTTCAATTCTTTGGATAATTGGGTGAATTGAAGCTGATACATCATTTATATAACTAATACTTCCATTTGGTGCAACTGCTAAACGTGTTTCATTGTATAAACCATATTTCATTACTGACTCTTTTAAATATTCCCAATCTTCAACACTTGGAATATAAATACCGTCAAACATATCTTTCATTTTATCTGATTGTGGAACATATTTTCCAGTTAAATATTTATCAAAGTAAGTACCATCTGCATATTTTGATTTTTCAAAACCATAGAATGTTTCGTTACGTTCAATAGCAATGTTGTTAGATTCTACCAATGTCCAGTAATTTAATAACATGAAATATAAATTAGTAAATTCAACAGACTCTGGTGAACCATATTTCATGTGATGAGTAGAAAAGAATGTATGTAATCCCATTGCTCCTAAACCGATTGAATGTTTTTCTCTATTACCTTTCGCTACAGTTGGGACCACATCAATGTCAGAAGTATCTGTAATAAATGTTAATGCTCTTACCATTGTTCTAACAGATTTACCAAAATCTGGTGAAACCATTAAATTCAATACGTTAGTAGAACCTAAGTTACAACTAATGTCAGAACCCATTACTTCATATTCTTGATTATTTAAAATCTTGCTTGGTTTATGTACTTGTAAAATCTCTGAACATAAATTACTCATAATGATTTTACCATCAATAGCATTTGCTTTATTAGCTGTATCAATGTTAACTACATATGGATAACCAGATTCTTGTTGAAGTTTTGAGATTTCCATTTCTAAATCTCTAGCTTTAATCTTGTATTTCTTAATGTTATCATTATTTACTAAATTATCATATTCTTTAGTTACATCAATATAACCAAATGGAATACCATAAATACGCTCAACATCAAATGGACTGAATAAATACATATCTTCATCATTTCTTGCTAATTCATAAAACTTGTCAGGCACTGTCAATCCTAATGATAAAGTCTTAACTCTGATTTTTTCATCTGCATTTTCTTTCTTAGTAGAAAGGAAAGCAATAATGTCTGGGTGGAATACGTTTAAATAAACTGCTCCAGCTCCTTGTCTTTGCCCCAATTGATTAGCATAAGAGAAACTATCCTCTAACATTTTCATAATTGGAACTACACCTGAAGCTGCACCTTCATAACCTTTAATGCTAGCACCTGCTTCACGAATATTCGATAAGTTAATTCCTACTCCACCACCAATTTTACTTAATTGTAATGCAGAGTTAATGCTTCTTCCAATACTATTCATGTCGTCAGTTACATCTAACAAGAAACATGAAATAAATTCACCTCGTCTAGCTCTTCCAGCATTTAAAAATGATGGTGTTGCTGGTTGATAACGTTGGTTAATCAATTCATCTGCTAAATTCCATGCTAATTCTTCATCTCCATTAGCAAAATATAAAGCATTAAATGCAACTCTATCTTCAAAACTCTCTAAATACTTAGTATTATCATTTGTTTTCATTGCATATTGACTGTAAAACTTGTATGCAGCCATGAATGACTTGAATCTAAAATCTTTACTATACACAAATTTAAACAATTTAATAACAAATTCAAATGAATATTTGTTTAAAAAACCTTTTTCAATGTAATTATTCTCTAATAAATAATCTAGCTTATCTTGTAATGAATCGAATCGTAAATAGTTTGGCTTAACATTTTCTTTAAAAAATGCTTTTAACGCTTCTTTATCTTTATTTAACATAATAGAACCGTTAATTGGTCTGTTGATTTCATTATTCAAATTGTAATATGTTACATTACCTAAATCTTTTAATGACACTTGTTTGTACTCCTTTTTCTTTAATATATAAAAAGAGCTACTAGAGCTCTTCGCCATAAATTACTATTTCCTTATAGTTATATTATTCCTTTTTGTTCTTTATATATCACTAACTTTTTACCACTAACTTTTAAAAACTTTCGCTAAAAACTGTTTGCTTATAATCATTTTTAACCATGTTATATCGTCACTAACTGCACGCTATCGCTGTAAAATCTAACTTTCGATAATTTGTACATAGATTATTAAAAACAGCTTAGAACAGCTTAAAAAAGGAATGAAAAATCATTCCTTTTACTTGCTATATTCTTCAAAAACATGGTCAAAATAAATTTGGTCAGGGGCTTTGCTTCTTGCTTCTTCATATGTGCATTTATCCGCTAATACAGCTTTTGCTAATTGTTGCTCCATTGTCTTTCCATTTTCTTCTTGAAAATCTCGTATCGCTTGGAAATTATCCTCAGCTATCAATCTTCTAATCTTATAATCAATAGTTAATGCTTCTCTTACTGCAAATCGTCCAGTACCATCTTTTGTCATTACTAATTGTTGATTTACAATCCCACGCAAAACATCACCTAATGTAGCTAAAATTCTACGTTGTTCCTCACCACTAAATAACGAACGAATACGATTCAATGTTGTTACATTGTTCACGGTATGGATTGTACTCATTGCTAAATGTCCAGTTTCAGCAGCTCTTAAAAATTCACTCACTTCTGATTGATTACGAACTTCTCCAATTAGAATATAATCGGGATTTTGACGCATTGCTCCAGTTAATCCTATTCCAAAATCTACACAATCCTCTGGTATTGCTCTTTGTACTACTAACGCTTTACCATCATCGGGGAAAATCGCTTCAATTGGCTTTTCAATAGTAATAATTTTCTTTTCTTGTGTCAATTGAATTTCTCTCAAAATTGAAGCCATGGTCGTACTATTATGAGTAATCGTAAATGTATTCCCTACTAAATAAGTATGACTTTCACTATTAACTTCAAAACAGAAATAATCCTTATAATTATCTTTTATTTTTTCTATTTTGACTATTCTTGTTAATCGTTTCTTTCTAGTTTTGTCTATTACTAATTTCTCATTCTCATAATATGTACAATAACCTAAACTATTCGCTAATTCAATAATTTCATCATCATACTCAGTTAATTTAATAATTTCTAATTCAGAATTGTCAGTTTTGCTATATAATAATTCTTTCCGTTCTTCAACCGTATATCCATTGTAAAATCTTACTGGAAAATTGAGTTTCGGAATGAAATACTCATATTCAAATTTATTAAAGATTTCATCTGTTGTTACTGATGATAATAAACCTTTATTATTGTGTACTACCCATTCATGAGGCCCACTTGCTTTAAATACTTCTCCATTATCTAAAACTATCTTATAAAGAATGTCCTTTCTTGAAGCTTTATGTATAGCTAAAACTTCAATCACATTCTTATCTTTATCAAAAATCTTATCACCAACTTTAATGTCGCCAACCTTTCTCATTCCTTGTGGTGTCGGAACTAATGTATCTTTGTGTAATGCTTTACCACTACCTGTTGGACCACATACTAAGATAGCACCAGATGATTGATAAAACCAACTCTTAACTTCATTTTCAATGTTTAATTGGTCTGGCGTTGGTATTTCATCTGTAATTGTACGAAATACTATAGCATCTGAACCATAACTCTTATATAATGAAACTCGGAATCGTCTACCCTTATATCGTCCACGCTTGATTACATATGAAGCATCATAGTCTAAATCACGAACATAAACACCTTGCGCTTGGTGATTTAAAATCCCTTTCATTAAATCTTCCATTAAAATATTATCGGGAACTGGAAACTCATGCTTCTTAACAATCTTCCCTAATACAGTAAATGCAACAGGCTTATCAGCATTCAAATGAATATCCGAAGCACCTTCTTCAATTGCATAACTTAATACCATATCCAAATGAAACATTCCTATCCAACCGGTATTTGTCCAGTCATTTATCATATTACCAAATTCATTCGCACTCGGACTAGGTGGAAAATCAGTCTCTATCTGATTCGGTAATAAACTCTTATTGCTAGAATTATATAAACTATCTAACTTTGGTAATGCCATATTCTTCTCCTTTTATAATGCCCATGGGTCATCTACTCTTACTTTCTTTCCATTCACATCTAAGAATGGTACTATGTCGTAATCTTCAAATCCAATAGACTCAGCAGCTTTGATAATCTTTTCTACTGTACTCTTATTGCTTGTTATATAAACTACTTTACTATATACTCTCTTATCTTGCTTATAGGCAATCAACTTCTTCCTATATTCAGCGACACTCTTGCTCGCTCTCTCAACTTCAATAGCAATATTCTGAGGCGAACCATCAGTTAATCTTGGCCTACGAACTACTAAATCAGGTATTACATAACTATTATCAAATGCTTCTGAGCTATATAATAGATAAAGAAATTCTTGACCAGGAACTAACTCAGGTGAAACACCTTTCTTTCCATGCAATTCCCACTCACGCCATAAAATTTCCCCTTTATCCAAAACTTGAGTATTTACACTTGACTTCATATGATACTTGCCTGTTAAATTAAACGATTCCTTATATAAAGCACTTCTAAAAAATCGCTCTGGGATTATATCCTCACCCCTAACAATCTTCCCTTGAAACTCTCTGCCATAATACGGGAAATCATCTAAATTTAAAGCATTTACCTTATTACTATATAAACATGCTACTACATAATTGATTGTTAATAATTGACTAACACCCTTAACCTTTGGTCGCTTCGGAGCTCTATCATCATCTGTAATTATACTTTGACCTAACTTAGTTAAACCCCAAATATATAAATTACCCTCTAATGGCAGCTTCTCAACTAATCCCATGTTATACATTTTATTTAATTGACCTGTAATAGCACTTCGTCCTTTGTCTAAAGCAATTGATAATATATTTATAGTAGCTACTTGAAATCTATATAAGAACTCTAAAATCTGTATATCACCTAATGTAGTATAACGTTGTTTAACTCCTATGCCATCAATAGTCTTTGTTCCAAAATAACCCTCACTTAATAACCTTGCTTTATCCTTTTCATCTAATATACTGTTATATCCAACTTGACTAATTAACTCTTGCTCCGTCATTCCTAACGACTTCAATAATTGTTTCTCGTTTGGACTCATCTTAGTATATCTATCCTTATTATACGCCTTTCGTATCGCTTGAGTTTGTTTAACCTTAGCTAACTTTCGTCTTTCAACTTGTTCTAAATGTTTAACTATTCCCTTAGCATATAATGGGTCATTCTTTCTACTCTCTAACCGAGCTATATCTTCTTCCCTACGATTGAACTCACGCTTACGCTTGCGCCCTTTATTCCCTCGTAAATAAGTCTTATTTAAATAATCACTTAAACTCATTCCACTACTACTAATAATAACTTCATCTGTTGCTTCATTAGTAACTTGCTTCAATTTTAATCTGTCTATTCGCTTCTGTAATAGATTATTTGCTTCCTCTATATCTGTTTCACTAACTTCTGAGTCATTCTCAATTATACTATGAATTGACTTATTACTATCATTTGTATCTATATAATCTCGCTCACTCTCATAAGCCCAATCTTCATACTTCCTATGCTTAGCTCTAATTTCACTCTCTTCCGCTTCACTTAAATCTAAATCTAATGTAGAACGGAACTCCTTAGGTAACTTTAAATCACCACTTAATAATTGCTCTTTTATCTCATTATTACTTAATCCCTCAATCTTTTCTTCGGGCGCTATCTTTTGTAAGCCTTTCGGAACCTCACCTGTTGACAATAAATCAACTTCTTCTTCATCATCGTCCCATGCCCACTTGATTGCTTTGTCTACCATTGTAACTCTCCTTTGAAAAATTTTTGAAAACACTCTAACTCGTGTGTTGTATTATACTTTGACAATTCAGTAAAATCGTTATATCCCTTTATCACGAAATATATGGAATTTTTATATCTTTGATTTAATAATATCATCTATTTTATTTCAGTATTTTTCGTTATATATATTATATGTATTATATCGTTTAACTTAACTCGTTTTTGTGCAAAATTTTCTGCCAAAGCACTTGAGAAAATACCACTAATGTGTATTTTACCACCCTGCACTGCTCCCTAAAGGGCACTACATAAGCCAAGCTTAACTTCTAACCAACTCGTCTCACTGTCGCTCACCTCGGCCTAGTTATAAGTAGCTTATCTTACTCCGTAAGTTATTATAGTTAAAACTATAATAACGTTGCAGTGCAGCTTGCTAGCATAGCCACTATAAACTTATTCACTGAATAAGTTATAAGTGGAAATAATTAGTAACGGTGTTACTAATTACTATGCTAGCCGAGCGTGGAGTGAGCACTAATTTATTAGTAACTCCCGTTACTAATAATTTAGTATTAGTTAATAGTTACTACCGCAACTATTAACTAATTCACTCTACGCTCTAGCTCTCTCATACTGTATCAATCACATTAAGTAACAATACCGAATGTAACGTTACACTTAATGATGAATTGCCAACTATGTATATGAGAGAGCTGGTACACCGTGTAACTAGGATAGCATAACTAATGGAAATGACTATCACGGTGTACTGAGGCGATAGCAACTCGGTTGGTATCGCTAACTAAAAAAATGATGAGTAATGTGTTACAGAGTAATAGTAGTAATTGGAAATAACTAGAAAAGAGTAAGTTAATAATAATTATAATAGTAAATAATCGGCAGAATTAACTTGATAGTTGAGTCGTATAATAGTGATTAGTCGGCGAGCGGCAATCACGTGTAGCCTAAACTCTAATACTGTCTAAATGCCAAATGTTAATCAAGTGTATAATATGGTATCGAGCCGCTCGCTAAGGATAGTGCTACTGGATAAATGTGTGACTGAGGAAGTAATATAGCTAAATGGATAAATGATTAAATTAAGGAATGTTACTTCAATGATTACTAGTATATCCATGGTGGCGCAGTGGTGGGGGAGTGAGTGGGGGGAGCGGTAGCGGTAGCAGTGGTGGGGGAGTGAGTGGTGGTGGGTGGTCGCCGGTAGCGAGAGTGGTGGTTCTTTCTTTTTTTGTTTTTTTGCTTAGCTATGTCTAGTTGTTTTTTCTTTTTTTTAGCAAGTTAGCTATAGCTAGTAATTTTCTTTTTTTTGATTTTGGATTTAAGTAATATTGAGAGTTAAATAGTAACATTTTGATTTTTAGGATTAGCATTTTACTTTTAAGCAATACTAATAGAGCAATTAAAACAAGTAATATATTATTTAGGCCATGAATAAGTATTAGTGCTAATCGAGTAATTATAATGAGTAACGTATGTACAATAAATTGCTTATATAGTGAGTATATACAGTAATGTTAGACAATAGAATTTAGCTTTGAGTTATAGCATTTTACTTTTTAGTTTCGTGTTAGGAAATACTAATAGAGTAATTTTATGAAGTGTATTTCTGCTTCAAGTTACAGCATTTTTCTCTAGGTTTTGGTTTTTACTTTTAAGTTTAGTATTTTGTTTTAGTATATTTGGAATATTTACATTTAATGAATTTGTCATAGTTAGTAGGCTCTATGTTTGTATATATAGATAATAATTTATATATTAACATATGTATTATAGGTAATTAAGGATAATATATAGCAATTGATTTTGAGTTTAGCATTTTTGCTATTAGTTATTGTTCTAGTAATAGCATTTTTAGAACAAGTGATACTAATAGAGTAAATAAAATAAGTATGTCTTTTATAGTAGTTATTTTAAGTTTTCGGTTTTTGCTTTTGAGTATTTGATTAGGAAGTACTAATGGAGCAATGTAAAGAGGATTTATTTTCATTTCTAGTTATAGCATTTATGATTTAAGTATTTCATAATGAGTAAGTAGTAATGCAAATAAAAAATCATCTAGTATTAGTAGATGATTTTTCTTAGTTATATTTATCTGATTTTAGCTAGTATTAGTTCAATAGATTGTTCAGCGTGGTGCCATTTTTTGAGTGGGTTTTTGCATTGGTAATAAGCATTTCCAAATTTAGCAGATTTAACATTTTTATTACCGCCGATTGGGTGGTAAAAAGTTATGTTTTTTAGTTTATTATCATCAAGAATTTTTATGACAATTTCGCTCCTATTATTAACTTTAAAATCAACAAATTCGGCATTGATTTTTTCAGCAAATTTTTTCATATCTTGGATATGTTTAGAAGCCAATTCATTATAAATTTCTTCATTCACATTAGTTTTTACTGAGGGAATATCTGCATATTCATTTAGTCCTAGTTCTTGGTTTATAGTTTGGATTTCAGTAGCAATTTTAGTTCTTTCAAATGGAGTATGAGCAGATTTATAATTTTCAATAAGTGTTTCTTTATTATTGATGTTATCCAAGTATTCCATACCTTGTTTTTCATCTTGGAAATGTCTACCGCCAAGGGGGCATTTGCCCGGTTGAGCTTTACAAGGTGTTAGCATTCCTTTATTTGAGATGTGGTAAGGCATTAGTAGTTTCTCCTTTGTAGCAAATTATTTATTTTGGTTTCTGTTTTTAATAACTTGTTGAAAGCCATTACTTCGAATTTTAGCAGCTCTAGCAATTTGTTTTTTGTGCGAGTATTCAAAGCTACCTGTTATAATTTCATCAATTAAAAACTCTGGCAATTCATCTAAGTTTAGTTTTTCTTTTAGTTCATTTATTTTATCTTTATTATTTTCAATATCTTCTAATCTATCTTTTTTTAGTTTCTCTTTAAAGCCTCTATAAGCATCTCTGTATTTTTGGTTTAATTGGTCGGCATATATTTGAGCTTCTTCTACAGTATCAAAATGTTCATCTTGGTTTCCTAAGGGACATTTACCTGGTTGAGCTGTACAGACAGCAGGAGCGCCATTTTTAGCAATATGATAAGACATTAGTAGTTTCTCCTTTTTAGTTAGTATATCTTTTTAAAATGAGAAAAAGAGCTATATAGCTATAGCTCAAATTAGATTAGATAGTTGAATATTTATAAAGAGCTTCAGTTTTTAAGACATCATAATAAGTATTAGGAACAAATTCAATAGCATTGTAGTTGTAATATGAATTATAGCCACCTTTTATAAGTTGAGGTTTTATTTCAGCATCTTTGTTTAAGTACAAGTCATGTAGTAGCAACTGAATATAAACAATATAGATAATTTTATAGTAATATTCAATTGTACTTGATTTTAAGTTTAGCAAATCATTAAATGATTTAATTTTGATAGAGTAGTCTTTCCATAACCACATGAAAATATTATGAACTTCTTGAGGGAAGTTTTTTGTATATTTATCAAAGAGAATTGTAGCTATATCAAGTCGTTTATCATTTGGGTCAAGGAAATGGTTTAGGAATAGTTCTTCATCAAAGTGTGAGTCGAGTTGAAAATTTTTAATGTTAGTATAATTTTCATTTTTAGTAACAATGTCATAGATTGAAGTCATAGCAATTAGTCTTTCTTTTAGAATAGTGGTTGTTCAATAACTAACAATTGATAGAGTTTATTGTTATATGAGAATTGTTGGTTGGAAATAACCAAGTCAGGTCGTTTAAAATCTTCGTCATAGACGATTTTAAGTTTTTCTTTATAGCCATATTCATCTCTCCAAATAACAATAGCATAATCATCATAGTTAGTAATTTTGATTTGGTTAGGTGTAATATTAAAAGATGTGTGGATTTCTTGTAATGTAGCTATAATAATTTCTTTTGGAATGTTCATAGTTAAGCCTTTTTGTTTTTGTTTTTATCTTCTAGTTCCCATCGAATTTTTCTCATTTCGTTCCAGTCAAGCTTTGATGTAGCATATAATAAAACATTAACATCATTGAGCAATCCCATATAAATTTCGTGCATTTGTTTGTTATCAAATTCAGGTTTAGAATAAATGCTAACATCAAATCCTTTTTCTAATCCCATAAGAATACAAGTCATTTGGAAATGGTTAAGTTCTGGCTTAGCATAAATAGAAACATCGAAGTTTCTTTCTAGTCCTAAGCGAATCGCTCGCATTTGTTGCCAATTAAAATATGGCTTAGCATAAATAGAAACATCTAAATTATTTGACAAACCTATGCGGATTTGTTCCATTTGTGTATAATCTAATTTTGGGTCAAGATATACTTTATAATTGACTTTAGCTTTATAGCCCATATAAAGTTCTTTCATTTGTTTTTTGTCAAAAGATTTTAAATGACTATCAAAAGTTTCAGCATCTTTTAAGTTATCAAATTCCAAATTATTTACTTTATAAAAAGTTTTAATTGTCATGTTTATTTCCTCTTATTTATTTATTATATTAAAATAATTTTATAATTGGCCAGTCATTACTTTCATAAGTTGAAATTTATCTTCATCTGAGCAATTAAGTGAATCAATAGAGTTTTTCAATTCTGACAAAGCTTTTTCATCTTTTTTAGGCATGTAGAAAGTTTTTAATTTATAATCATTTAATGGCAAGTCAGATTTATTTAGAGCATCAATAGCTACATCAATAAGTTCAGGTGTAATGTTACTTGGGTCTTTTTCAATTCCAATGAAGAAAATATTAGGTTCATCATAGAAGTATTTAAAAGCTTCACAATAGGAGTCAAGTGTAGATTTATCAGTATCAACAAAGACAAATACAGTAGCATCAGCTTTATGTAAATTATCATAGATAACGTGGTAAATATTTTTATTATTTGTAGTAATTTGTGAGAAAATCAATTGGAAAGTTTTAGTCATGGTAAGTAATTCCTTTCTAGTTTTAGTTGTTATATTTTTCATCAAGTTCTTTCATATAGTCAAGTAATTCTTGAGTTGGTTCATAGAAATAGACACCTTCAAAGAAATCAACTTGCACCCATTCAGCAGCTTTAATTAGTCCATATTCAAAGAGAGTTTCAACAAGTTCAGTTTCATCTGCAAGGATAGCAACAAGGTCGCCTTCGATTTCATCTTCTTCTTTAATTTCTGGGTCAAGAACACAATCAACAGTAATTGGTTCGCAGTAATCTTCACCAACTTCTTGAATCATGATAGCGATTGCGTTTGTATCTTGGTAGCGGTTAGGAAGTAAGTTAAATTTTGAATCTTCGTAAGTAATATTTTCTAGTTGCATTGTTTTTATCCTCATTTCGTTTAATTATAGTTATATTATACAACAAGTTATATAATTTGTCAACGATTTTGTGTTAAAAAAGCAAAAAAGAGCTATAGTTATATAGCTCTTTTATTCTTCAATCAATTTTTTAGCATTTTTAATAACTTCTTCATCAACAGTAATTCCTTTGTTGAAGTTTACGAAAGCATTTACAAGAGTTTTCATGTCTGGGCGTTCATAAGCATTATCACCATATTTTTGAGTAAGGACAAGGCCGAAAATATTGCGGTGTAGGATTTTGCGTTTGTCATAGTTTAGCAATTCTTCAAAAAGCAATCCATTTACAGTGATTTTATTAACAAGAAATTCGTAAACAGTTTGAAGTCGTTGTTTTCCGTCTAGTACTTCGTAAATGTGTTTATCATCTTGGTAGTAACTTACAAGATAAGGTGTAACAATAACTTTACCTTTAATCCAATCTAGCAAAAATTCTTCTTTATGTTCTTGAGTCCAAACAAAGCCACGTTGGTATTCAGCATCAAGGAAGAGTTCTCCATTCTCAACCATACGAATAAGGTCACGAGGTTCAAGAGTGATAGAATTAGTGAGTTCCATGTTTTCAAAATCATCTTCAGCAGTTAGGACTTGATTAGCGTTAGTTAGATTAACGAGCAGAATAAGTTCTGTATCAAGTTTTCCTTGCCAAGTAACTCGGTAAGTATGTGCATCGAGTACTTCTGCTTTAAGGTTGTTTGATTCAGGTGTTTCAGTTTTAACTTCGATTGAGTGAAGTACCAACTTTGCTTCTTTTACTGTATCACTAAGAGAGCAAGTTACAGTAGAAACATTATAAGCAGATTTAACATTAGTAGTATTGATTTTAGTGTGGTATTGTTTTGTAATTTCCATTGTAGTAGATTTCCTTTTGTTTTATTATAGTTATATTGTACAACAAGTTATATAGTTTGTCAACGTTTTTTATGAAAATTTTTAAAATTTGTTAAAAAAGAAAAAGAGGTATTGTTATATAACTCTTTTATAGATTTAAACAATACCTGCTTCTTTAAGTGTCGCTCTTGCTTCATCAACAGTAGAGTTATCTTCTAACAATTTGATAATAACATCGAAAAAGGATAGTGTTTCATTTTTTAATTTTTCAAGTGCTGGAATTTTATCTTTGTGCCCGTTATTTGAACTCCATTCAATCACTTCAGTAAGAACATTAGAGATTTCTTGGTTCTTTTCTTTAGCTTTATCGAGTTCCATAGCTTCAACGTGTTTTTGGCAATCATTCATAAGAGTTTCCATTTTATCAAAATAAGTTTGGATTTCTGCTGGTATAGTCATAGTTATTCCTCATTTCTTTAGTTTATTTAATAAGATTTAATTCCTTTAAAGTTTGTTTAGCGTCATTAACTGTAGTTTTAGTTGAGATTAGCTTTCTTACTTTTTGCATTTCTTTATAAGTATTGTCTATGCCAATATGGTATTTCACTAAATAGGGTAATCCTTTTGCACTAGACAAATACTTACGAGTTAAACTAAGTGCAGAAATACTATTCTCATAATAACCTTGTTCATTTTTCTTAGCGTTTTCAATTCTTAGATTAGATAAATTTTCCAAAAACTCTTGATAATGTTTCTGTGCTTCATTTTGAAATTGTGTTATTTTTTCTTCGACTTTTACTTTTGTTTCTGTCATAGTTATTTTCCTTTATTTATTTTTGAATACTATAATTAAACTCTTTCAGTTTAGATAATTCCAAGCTCTACGAATTTGAGTTTAGTTTCTTGGATTGATTTATCTTCTTCAATTAAGTTTCGTAGCTCTTGTAGTCGGTAAAGGTTTACAGCAAGAACTTCTTTAACTTCATTTAATCGTTCTGGGTTAGGATTTTGAGAATAATGCCATTTAATCAATTCAATAACGCTATCACGGTAAGCTTTTTCACTTTCTTTAGCTTCTTCGAGTTTATTTTTAGATAGGTTATCGAAGTATTTTAGCATATATTTTTCCATTTCATCAGTAAAGATTTTAATTTCAACGGGTAGTGGTTCATTCATGATTAGTCTTTCTCTTTCCATATATTCTTTATAGTTATATTATATAATAAGTTGGATTAGTTGTCAAAGATTGAGTATAGTTGTTTGTGGAAAAAGAAAAAGAGCTATATAGTAATAGCTCTTTTAGTCTTATTATAGGTTTGGGTACAAGATTTTGAATCCTTGAACGTAAGCTTCAATGTCATTTTCAGGTAAATCTTTGATTAGTTTAGTAGCGTCTTCAATTGTGAATGTTGCCTCTTTAAAAGATGATGGGGTTGTTTCAAAGTTTACAATTGGTTCTTCATCAATTGGTGTATCTTCATATCTTGTTACAACCCATTCATAAGTTCTAAATGGAGTTTGAATAAGCTTTACATAAATTCTTTGGTGATGGTCATCTTTTTCCAAGTGAAAATAAATATGGGAACTTGAAATGTCTGAGGCTGTAAAAATATATCCATTTGAAACTGGAAATTTACCATAAAATTTACCTCTTTGGTTTACATGATGAGCAACATATTTAGCAAGTTCTTTAATATTTGACATAATTAAGCTCCCCGTTCTTCATTTTTGTTATAGTAATAGCTATTTTCGTAATAGTCAATCATCAAATCCAATAGTATAAGCTTCATCTAAATCATAATCATCTAATGGAATATCTTTTGAGTCTTTGATTGTTTGTACAAGTTCATCAAAAAGCTCATCATTTTCAATAATTTCTTTAGAATTTCCAGTAGCAGAAATAAAATAAACGTTATCATGTCGTTCCTTGAATATTTCCGTCATAGCATCAAGTTCTTTTTCAAGTTCAGGTGTGTAATCATTATCAATCAAAGCAATAACGGCAGCGTCAGTTTGCTCTAGGGAAAGCATAAGATTATAAATTAACTTAGCATCGGTCTCAGCTGCTCTTGGAATTTGTGTTAAGATTAGATGGTATTCTTTTGTCATAGTTATAATCCTTTATTAGTTTTTCTTATTTAGTTCAGTTAATTGCTTAGCGGTTTCGTAATTAACTTCATCTAAGTTAGGAGCAAATCCTTTTTCTTTAGCTAGTGCTATAAATTTTTCAAATAATTCTTTATTCATAGTAGTTATTCCTTATCATTTTGAAGTACGTTGTCATATTCATCTAGCACAATAGTATCAATGTACATATTTTCAAACTTATTATTTTGTGCATTGTGAATTAAGCCAAATATTTTATGTTTTTCATTTGGATTTAGCCAAAGTTCTTGTTTATCCATTAACCATTTATGAACTTCATGTTGATTAGTTGAAGTAAAGCATTTTTTATTATTGATAAATACTTGATAAATCTTCAAGTTATTCTTATAATGTTTACTTTTTTCAGATAGATAGATTTTTATATGAGTGCTTGATTCCCTCCATTCATAATCTACATAACTAACAGTATCAATCATAGTAATAAATCTATTATGGTATTGTCCGATGATTTTATTAGCTTCTTTATCGAAAGGATAAGTTTTCCATTCAAAAAGTCTTTTAGCTTTTTTCTTTTTAGCATCACCACTGTCATAAAGGGAAAATCTTATCATTTTATTTCGGCCACGTTTTCCAAGTCGAAGTGTCCGCATATATTCTGCAAGTGTAAATGGTTTCATTCTAGCTCCTTTTCAAAATTAAAGTATCTGTTTTACTATCGTAACTGCATAAGTATCTTCGCCATTTATAATCAGTGAATGTGGACGGTTTAATCATGTTTTTAGAAGTAGTTTGAGGGTACATAACAATTACCTTTCTAATTAGCTGAAGTTTTCAATCAAATTTTTCAATGTATCTTCTAGTTCCTTTTCATCTGTTGGGTTGTGTTTGAAATCAAACCAGCCGTAATAAAAATAAAACATGGAATGAGCAATACGGTTCAAAAAATCAGTTTGTTTTTTACTATAGTTAAGTTTGTATTTTATTCGTACAATACATAATGACAGTGAATCAGCTTTAAAGCTAAATAGAATTTGACTATTGTCAGAAATTATTACTCTAATAGAGCAGTCTTCGGTTTTTTCTGATTGGAATTTATAGCCTGATTTAGCAAGATTTTCAATAATTGTTTCAATTTGTTCTTTGTTCATAGTAGTTCTTTCTAATTAGTTGTAAGTTTTAAGTAAGTCATATAATGTATCTTCTAAATCTTTCTCATTTTTTGGCTTGAAGTTAAAAGCAATCCAATGTTTGTAAATAGACCAATAATTAGTAATAGAATTTAGAAAATCGACATTTTCTTGGTCAAAAGTAACTCTATAATCCAAGCGAAGTACAGCGTTAATTGACATTGGGTTGCGATTAAAATTCAAAGTAAATCGACAATCACCATATTCTAGCACAATAGAATTTTCATTTATTGTTTTATTTACTAAATGGTGGCCTTTTTTGTCTAAATTTTCAATGATTTTTTCAATTTGTTCTTGTTTCATAGTAATTCTTTCTAATTTTTAGCTATAGTTATCAAAAATCTGTTTAAGTATTGTTCTAGTTTCTTCTTCATTCTTTGGGAAGTAAGTAAGTTGGATTTGGTTGAGCCTAATGCCCATGTTATCATAATGCTTTTGGAAATCTTTTAAAGTATTATACAAAGGATTTTTGTTATCAATTTCTGAAGCATGAAATGTAAAAAGGAGCTTTAGTTTATCATTTACATGACTGCATGATAATTTTATTGCTCCATATTTAACAAAGATAGAATCATCATTAAATTTTAGTGATTCTTTTCCTTTGGCTAATTCATCAATTATTTTTTCAATTATTTGTAAATCCATAGTATTACTCTTTCTATTTAGCTATATTTGTCAATAATTTGTTTGAGAGTATTTTCAAGGTCGTTTTCATCTTTTGGAATATAATCGAAAGTAACTTTCCATATGTTAAAACCTTTTATAGGCACAATTGCTGGTGTAATTTGAGTTTCTAAAAAGTCAAAATCATTTTCTGTAAAAGTTTTTGTTTTGCTTGTAATAGCAAAATAAAAATTTAATTCATTATCTTTAAGCTCACAATGGAATATAACGTGGCCATAATCAACAAAAAGAGTTTTGCGATTTCTAAGCATTTTTCTAGGCTTTTTATTTTTATCATTGATTAACTCATCAATAATATTTTCAACTGTTTCTAGGTTCATAGTGTTATTCTTTCTAATTTTAGCTATATTTGTTCAATACTTTTTCAAGCAAAGTTTTAAATTCATTTTCATTTTCTGGCATAGCACCAAATTCTACACGGTCATATAGATGCCCTTTGGTAATATGTTTATCTAAAAGTTTTCCAAAGCCACCGCCCAAATCTATAAAATCATTTTCAAAGAATGTTTTGGTTGGGCATTCAATTTTAAAAATAAGTTTCAATGGCCCAGTTTCAAAGTCAGCTAGGAATTTCACTGCGCCATATTCAACAAAAATAGCTTCATCATCTGTTAGTGTTTTTGTTCGAAGTTTTGTATCTTCATCTTTAATCAATTCATCAATAATTTTTTCAGCTGTTTGTAGATTCATAATATTATTCTTTCTATTTTACATTTTCTTTAATATATTTAGCAAATTCATCAGTAGGAGCAAAGAACATAATCCCAATATATCCTTGAGGCATGATAAAGTCAGGCTTATCCTCAATCAATCCATTATTTACAAGCAATCGCACATACTCAGGATTATCAGTACGAATTTGTACATATTCAGTAGGGTCATTTTCATCTTTTGTCATAACTGAGTTATTAGTTGTGATAATGTCTGGATATTCATCATTTGGTAATCCCATTAAGATAGCAATAAAATTGCTTGATGAATAGCGAGAGAATGAAAAGTTATAAGTTTCACCCTTAAAGTTAATATTTTCTAATTTCATTGTTTTTCACCTTTTCTTTTTTTATATTACTATTGTATAATTTATTTTTTGATTTGTCAATAACTTATAAGATTTTTATAAAATAGTAGTAAGGAATTGAAGTCTTACTATTTTTGAATTTGTTTATATAGCTCAAACTGATTTTGAATGTCGTTATATCGTCACTAGTGGAACGGTAAAACAGTTTAAACTGGATTTCGATAAATGTATCGACTTTATGAAAAAACAGCTCAAAATCAGTTTTAAGCAGTTTCTCATATTGTCTTATTTAATGACAGCCTCTTCACATTGGCCTACATAATATTCCGTCAAGCTCCAATTGTAAATGAATTTCAATGGGGAAGATTTTTCAAATAAAGTTTTCAACTTGTCAAAATAAAAAATAGCTAATATATATATTAGCTATTTTTGTTTCTATAAAGCATTCTTCAATTTAGCAAGTGTTTCATCTAAATAAATATAAGCAGCTTTGATTTCGTTTATATCTTCCAAAGAAAAATAGCGATTCATGATTTTATGACTGAATGTGGGTTTAATTAGGCCTTGACTGTAATAAACTTTATTTTCATAACGGCCTTCTAACATAATGTCATAGTTCAACTCTTCTGAAACAAGGAATCTGTCAAATTTATCAGAAAATCCTAGCTTGAAAGTTTCGCCATTATTCAAAACAGAAATACTAAACTTAAATTCTTCTTTTGCTCTTTCAACAGTTCTATCAAAATGCCAACTTGTTGTAAAAGTGTAATTCTGAATTAGTAATTGGTAAAAATACTCTTTAACAGCAGAAATATATAAACTTTCAAGATTAGCTTCAATATATTCAATAAACTCTTGAATAGAATTTACTTTACCATTAAGAAGCATATTGTAAAAGAAATTAGCAAATTCTGGCTCAAGAGAATCTTTTTTAGTTTCAAAATAGAAAGTAGTATTTAACCCAACTTTTAAAAATGGTTGAATATCTCTTGAAGCGTTTTCCATAATCTCATGAATATTGAGCTTTTCTTCTATTTCTTTTTTGATTCTTCCACAACTTGGTAGTAATTCCTTTTGAATAAGTTTCTTTTTAAGAAATTCACTAGCACCAGTCACAACCTCAAATTTTGTTACTTCAATATTAACTCTTTCTTGAATAGATTTGTCACTATTCATGAGCCACGGAGTAATAAGCAAATCCCAATATTCTTGAATTGCACTATCTTCAGTTAATCTATCAAGAATAGTTAGAACTTCTTCATATTCAGTAGCTTTAGAATAAATCAGATTTCGTTTAGCTTCTTTTGTAGTACTTTGTTCAATTAAGTTAAGGACAATAGCTAGTAAGGATTCTTTTAAATCTTTAGCTTCATTAAGCGTAATGTAATATTCTTTTTCTTTGAATGGCTTTCTTTTATTTAATCTGAATTGATTAGCTTTATATGAGTAAACCACATCAAAATAAATCGTACCGCATTTATAGTTAAATCCATTTTTAATTTTATAAAATTCAGTAATATGTAAGTTGGTGGGGAAAATTTCTCTATTTATTTGATTTATTTCATTTATTAAATCATCTACGGTTGTATAGAAACTGGGGTTCATTTAATAAGCTCCTTTTTATTTTTAATTGTATCAAAATTCTATATCCTAGTCAAATAAAAAAGAGCCTGAATAAGACTCCTTTCTTATATCCTTTATTTAATTAGTTTTTATGGCTTGAATGTATGCTTCACATAAGATTCCTTTATAACCAATAAGTGTAACTTCGGTACAGGTTTCCCATTCTTCAACAGTTGGGGCCTTGTAAAGTTCCCACTTTTCTTTTTTAAGGAACTTTAAAACTTCTTGTTTAGATTTAAACAAATCTAAACGGAATTTCCTTTGATTATCAAATGTTGCTAAAATGAATTTCATTGTCTTATCCTTTCATTACTCGTAAATGAGCTTCACTGTTTGGGCCAAAGAACTCAGGTTTTTGGGCAATATACTCTGCTTCAGCAGCAGTGTATTTTTCTAAGTTATCCCAATCTACTGAATTAAGAAGATACCATTCATTTCCGTTTAGATATTTAAGTAATTCTTCTTTTGTATTAAAAAGTTCTAGTGCAATTCCGTTATTTTTATTGCTTATTGCTAAAATATATTTCATTTTTCTTAACTCCTTTAATTAAATTTTTATTTATAAATTCTATATTCTTGATTTCCAACAAGTGCAGTTTGTACTAGGAAGAAAACAGCATAAGCAAGTTCTCCCCAAAAGATAGCTAAAATCCAATCTTCAACAACGAAGTGAGCAAGAATAGGAAAAATAATCCAACCGAATACGATTATAAACATTAGTAGTAAATTCTTAATAATTGTCATTGTTTTTTACCTCAATCCTTATTTCTATATTCATTATACAACAAGAAATATCTTTTGTCAACAATTTTATAAAAATAAAAAGAGCTATATAAGCTCCTTTTAAAAATCATCATATGCAGCCGCTAAAGCATCCCAATGAATTGCTTCATCTAATTCATCTGCATAAAATTCTTTTTCATCTTCAGTACATTTGCTGTAAGATTTATGGCGCCCCGGTTACTACAATTATAACTTATATATACAAATGAGATGTTTGTAAATATAAGTAAGTAATTCATAAAAATAAATACGTAGCAGTTTATTACTCAATCTATCAATATTTAAATTACTATTTTTTGTTAGATTCCTTTCAGGTGGAACTAGGTTCCACTCTTACAAAACTATTCCCCGTTTGAAATCCGTAGATTCCATTCAGACATTGAGTTTCTAAAAATCCAGTTGCTTGTGTAATATTTATTTTTTCTATTACACTGGGAAACACCGACTCCCCACAGAGTTTTATAATCTCAAACTCATAATTTGGCGTAGTATTTTTTGTATTGTATTAAATTTTCAACAGCATTATCATCTCTGTCTAATTCAATATTACAATGGAAACATTTATATTCATTATGTTTGTTGCCATGTTTGTCACCTGACAAGCCTAATTTATCTTCACCTGTTTTTACAATTCCACAATTTGAACATCTTTGTGTTGACGGGTAAAATCTATCAGCCTTGATAAATTCTATATTTGTTTGATTAAACTTAGCCTCAATCTTTTGTTTAAATCTTCCAAACATAGCCCTATGCAAACTCTTGCACATATGTCTATTCATCTTCATGCTATTTACATCTAAATCTTCAATAGTTACTGATGAATAATTGTTATTTAGGTACTGAATGAATTTGTTTAGGTTTTCTTCTTGTAAATTGTAAGCTCTTGCGTAACTATTGCTCAATTTGGTTCTCATTTTTGCATAAGTCTTGCTTTGCTTCCAATCTTTATTTCCTAATCGTTTCTTAGACAATACTCTACTATAATATTTTATTAACTCATATTGCTTCATTAGTTCTTCTGAGGTTGTTTTCCAATCAGCATAACTACCGTCTAATTCATTATAATGAAAGCCTCTAATATTAGCATCTATTCCACATTCAGGCTTATTTGTTCTATCTCGGTCAAATTTTGACCTGTATCTCCTTTCGCCTTCCTCGTCTAACCTGATTGTCAAACTCACAAACCATTTTCCATTTCGATTACAACTAATTGTTGCACCTGTTAATTTGCCTTGGAATCTTAATTTTTCTCCTAATTTAATTTTACTAAATGAAATTGGGTTATCTGGTGTTACGCCAGATAATTTAGATTTAATTGGTTTGGGGATAAACAATTCATTGTTATCGTTGATTTTTATACCCTCAAAAGAAAAACTCATTTTTTGGTTCTTTTTCTTTTTGAATTTCGGCATTTTGTGATTTGGCATTTTAGGGTTAAGTGCGTTTTCAACAGCTCTCGTAACATCATAAGCAGCTGAAGCAACCAATCTGCTCGCATAATTATATTCCCATTTCTCTTTTGTCCTAACCATGTGATTACGAAGCAAACCCATGCGAGGATAATATTTACTATAAAAGATTTTCTTTTCTTTATCATCTAATGAATCAAAATCTTCAAATTTGGCTTTTTCTTCTTTGTATTTCAAATACAATTCTTTTTGTACTACTATTGCCTTATTATACAAATAACGTTTATAGCCAATATATTTTTTAAAATTTATTATATCTTCATCAGTTGGATATATCCGAATTTTGTGTGCTAATACTACCATTGTCTACTCCTTTCTATTTAATTATAATTTTATTTTTAGCTTAGTATCATCGCAAAGAAACCAACAACTACAACTAAGAGTAAAATAACTACAAAAATCATATAAGGTTTCTGTTTTTCAGCATCGTCACTTTCTTCATCTTTACTTTCTGAAGCAGTATAATCATCATCATAATAATAGTAGTCATTATAATAATAATTATCATGGTTACGGTTATTCAACAAATTCATAAACAATAGTTGTTGAGTCAATGTTGGATAAGTGAAATTATTCTCAACAGGTGGATAATAACTCCTATTTGAGTAAGAGTTCCATGATTCAATAGGAAGTGTTGGCGGAGCCAAGCTTGGATTCTGTACATACGAATTGTTTTGAGAAGAGCTTGATTGTCTAGCATTCTTACTTGGGTCATAAATAGCATTAGGTTGTTTAACCTTAGGAGTATTTGAGTTTGATTGTGAATCATTTGACTTCGGTTGTGATTGAGCTGGACGAGAATTTACATCTGGGTCATAGATTGCATTAGGCTGCTTTGGCTTAGTACTTGAATTATTAGATTTATTTGAATTGCTATTGGAATTTGATTTGTTTGAACTCTTATTAGAGTTGCTGTTTGAACTTTTGCTCGAGCTTTTTGACGAACTTGAGCTCTTTGATGAACTAGAACTTCGTGAAGAGCTATGGCTAGAACTTCTACTTGAACTATGAGATGAGTGAGATGAATGTCCACCGCTATGACCTCCACGAGCAAGTGCCGTGCCTGGCGATAACAACATAAGTAGAGCAATCAGAGCTCCTAACATTTTGATTTTTTCATTTAGTATAATTCCTTTTCTAAAGATTTTTAGTTATTTATATTTTTATCACATAACAGAATAAATCACTATAAAAACTAAGAGAACTACGATTAAGATTGGTATTGTTACAGAACCAGTATGAGATTGTTCCTTTTGAGTGCAATTACTTTCTGAATTGTTATCATGTTTTTTCTGGTGTCGTATATATGTAGGTTGATAAATTATTGTTGGATAAGTGCCTCCTTTGCCATCAGGTATATACATTGTAATTGGCAAAGGTACCCATTCACCATCAGTATCATCTGATGTTTCTGTACAAGGACTATTTGATGAGGTTGTAGTAATTTCTGAGTTAGAGCCAACCGAGGATTGCTCTTCATTGGCTAATGCTGTACTGATTGACAACAAAGAAAGAAAAACAATTAAAAATCCAAATATTTTCTTCATTTAGTAACTTTCCTTTTATTTTTAGTTATCGAATTTTAATTTTATTTGTAATTAAATATTGGATTGATTCTGGCGAAAGAAATGCTACAATAGGCAGGTCATTATAAACACAATCAAAGTACTCAAAATGGATTTGATTTTTCGTCTTAAAGTAATTATAATAATCTGGGTCAATTAAAAATACATTTTCAAGTTCTTCTTTAATTTTGCGAATTGGAATATATTTATCTGCAGTCTTAAAGAATATAGCGGGGTCCGAATCTCCATATTGCCAAGACCCATGATAATCAACTTCTTTAATTGTTAATGGTAACTCTAGCAAGTTTTTAAATAGTGAAATATCCATAGTATTTTCTCTTTCTTTTATTTTTAGTAAATTGCACCCAAGTCAATTCCTACTTCTTTCAATTCTTTAAATGCTCGTTCAGAATTAAGAGCATTCTTTTCAATCATTTTACGAATTGATGGGTAACCTTCTTCAGCAATAGATAGTAATGCACCAGTTTCTTTAGCAGCTTTCGCAATAGCAGAAGTCATGTAATCTGAGCGAGAACCGCCAAGATATGGGTAAAGATAAACGAACAAACGGTCAATAATTTGGTAAGCACGTTTCTTATCTTCTTCTGTTTCTACCTTTGTAAAAGTAAAGTATTTGTCATATTCATTCACAACTGATGTAAATTCATAACTCTCACCAGAAATATCCCAATCCTTAGCAATATTCTTTAAAGCTTCTTTCATAAAAATTTCTTTCATTGTTTTTCTCTCCTTTATTTCTTTATGTATTTATTGTATAACAATAATTATCACTTGTCAACGTTTTTAGCATTTAAGATTTTAGTGATGTAATGCTCCATTGTAGGTTTTAGATTGTTCTTAACTCTATTTAGGTAATCTTCACTTAAGAATGATTTATATTTTTCTAATTCTGTAATATATTCATCAGCAAGATTGTAAAAATCATTATAAAGATTCTTCAATGCTTTTTCTTTATCTTTAATTTTTGAATTTAAAATGTAGTTATATTCATCTTTATAAGTTCTAATGTTTTCAATAACAATAACTTTCACATGAGCGTCAGTCTTTTTTAATTTATAATATTCAGCTTTAGAAATTTTATTATATTGTACTTCATAAACAGATATTACTCCCACACCTTTTCTTTCATAACCTACTTTAACTTTTTTACTTGGATAATATTTCCAACAAATAACTTTGGGATAACTCATTTTTCATCAAACTTCCTTTCAATTTGTTTTGATTTAATCTATTTAAAATCCTTTTACAATTTCTTGTTGCTTTTCTGACAAAGCAAAGTAATTAGCATTTAGCCATTCTTCTTGTTCTTTACTCAATGAATCTGTATTTTTGGTAACCATTTCAAATAGCTCATTATAAACACCTTTTCCATAACTGAAATAAATAGCATTTTTAATTTCATTTTCATAGATACTCAACACTTCTGAATGAGCTCCATAAACACATTCATAAAATTTGCCATCTTCACTGAGCCATCCACATAAACCTTCATTTTCAACAAATGGTCGTGTGTCTGAATAATCCCAATCTTCGATTTCATCATTGTCAGTTTTCAAAAAGAAACCACCAACTTTATTTACATATAAAGTTTTATGTGTTCGCAATTCATCTTCCATTTTAGGCAATTTGCTTAGCATTCGTTCCAACAAATCAATGTTATTAGCAAGACGAATCATTAAATTTTTCTTGTGAATCAAATCAATATACCAAAGATAGAATTTTTCTTGTGCAGTATATTCTTCCTTGAATTGTAATTCCTTGTACCAAGCTCCGTTAATTTTTACATAAGTCATTTTATAAAATGTCCTTTCATATTTTTCTTTCTTAATCATTATACAATAATCTTTTATTTTTGTCAATAAAAAACAAAAATAAAATTAAACACGAACAATTTAGCCAGCGTTTAGCCGGGAATATAGCACGATTTACGAACATTCAAAACCAATTTTAGCTTGGAATTTAGCCTAGTTTGCGAACATTAGCAATTCAGCTAAATTCCAAGCTAAAAACACGAAAGTTTTAGCCCAACCGTGGCTAAAAACATAGCCAAAAACACGAACGATTTAGCCAGCATTTGGCTAAGAATGTAGCCTAGTTTACGAACAATGCGGCTCAATTTTAGCCCCAAATGTAGCCTAATTCACGAACATTAAAATTTTATATTAGCGATAAATTTTCGTCTATTTTTAACTTTTTTGACTTTTTAAAAAATAAAAGATATAATTTATATATGAATGTAAGAAAGACAAATAAAAAAGGTTAAAAAGAATGAAAAATTATACAATAGTTGAAAAACGACACATTAAACAAATGAATAAAAAGGAAAGGGATTATTTAAATAATGTAATTCGTCCTATAATCATTAAGGATTGTAATGAAGATTTACCAAAATTAAGTAATCATTCCTTACAAAGATTTAAAAAGAAGTTTCCAGTTCCATTAACAGAAGAAGATATAATTGATACTTTATTAACTGGAGATTTCATTGAGTATAAAAAGCATTATACAAACAATGTTTTATCTGATAAGAGAGTAGTACTTAGAAAGAATATGAAAAATGATTCTGAATATGATTTGGTTTTAGTTTATTCATTGATGAGTAATGAAATTATTACTGTTTGGGATAATAAGAACATTGACAATCACTATAGCTTAGATTTGACTAAATACTCTCGTAGAACTATTGTTTAAACTAAAGAAAAGAGCTTATGTTATATAAGCTCTTTTTTATATTACTAATTTGGTGTTACATCTATATTGGTTATATTCAATTTAACAAGATTGATAAAATCCTCTATATCTTTGTAAGTTACTTTATCCGTTGTTTTGTAATAATGCAGATTAAGATTTCCATTTTCATTTTCAGTTAGCCTAATAAAGAATTTAGCTGATTGAAAATGAAGCATTTTATATTCGTGATTGTTAAATAAATAGCGTTTAAATAAATAACACCAATTTTCTTTATCAATTCTTATTTTACTAAAATCTGAATAAGTTAAATTAACTATCTTATAGAACAAATCTTTAAACTCATATTTAACAGCTTGACAGCAAGGTATTGCTTCACTTTTTTGAAAAGCACAATTGAGCAAATCCTCTCTTGTCAACGAGTCTAAAGTCTTAAATGCTAATTCTTCAATTCCACCTTTAAATGTAACAAACAATGATGGTAACTCGCCTTTTGTTTCAACGATTTCTATACTATTATAGTAAGGATAAATATTTATCATTCCATATTCAAAAGGTACTTCAATCATAACATCTGATTGATTGAAAGATTCCGGCAAATCAAATTTTCTTAAATTATAGTGGCTTTTTATTTTATTCATTTATTAAACTCCTATTTTATTTTGAAATATCTATTATCAGAATAATAGTTTAAAATTTTTATTTTTTCTTTATTGACAAACTCTAAAAATTATTGTACAATTAAAATATAAAGAAAGATAAGAGGAAATAAAAATGAGAAAAATTTATCCTGAGTTCATAGAAAATGCCTACCGTGACAATTTCACAAATTTTGCCAATATTGGTAAAGATAGATGGGACACTTTTGAGATTGATGGCTACCGAAAGTTATCAAATGTTCTAAAAAAATCAAAAGAGACTTCTTGGGAACGTTTATATGTCTATTATACTGATTTGTATATCATGATTCAATTTCTAGCAAATTATGATGAAAAATATGAGTTAGTTGAAAATCTCAATAAAGAAACGCTTACTAAACTGATGGAAGATAATTTAGATAATCCGTATATAAACTGGGATATGATTTACTATCACTTTGAAGATAAATATAAATATAAGTATACATTTGGTTATTTAGACCGCTGGGATACAATTGTGCTGAATGTGTTGTTCAAATTTAGTAGAAAATTAAAACAAGAAAATGATTTCTGGTAATAATTCGTGATAAAAAAGAAAATGAGGTGATTGTTATGAATAAAGACATTTTGAATTTTAATAAAGAAATTGCTTTAGAAGTAAGAAAAATTATCAAGAAAACGCAAAATTTTACAAAAGAACTAATCTTAAAGAGTGCGAAAGAAAAAGGACTTTGTTTAGAAGTTTTGAATGAAGGTGAATGTACCCAATCTTATTTAGTTAAAAATGTTGAATACGTTCTTGAATTGATTGAAAATGAAAAGATTAAATGTACTTCAAAAATGGGTAATAAATTCGGCTTAGCTTATAAAACTTACACTTTTGAAGATTTACTAATTATTGAAAATCTTAATAAAAAAGATTATTATACAGTAATTTCAAAAGACGAAAATATCAACTTTAACAATTACGAGTCAGATTTTGAATCTTTACAATCTTTCTTAGATAAATTTATTGAAGTTGAAAAAGATTAGAAATTGTTACTCAAGCAAAAACAAGCAACTCTAAGCTGATTTACTGTAGAGTCGATACATTTATCGAAATTACGTTTTTTCAGTTTTAGCGTTGCTTATATTTCGATATAACAACCCTTAAAATCAGTCTTATAGATGAGCAAAATAGCAATTTTCAGCTCTCAAACTTCACAACTTAGAAATATAAAAATTTTTATTCTCTTATGTTGACAAACTAGATTTTTTGTTGTACAATATATAAAGAAATATGAAAAGAGGAAAGCAAAATGGCTAAACAAAAAACTTATAAAGTAACAAGAATTGTTTATGGACTTTACAATCGTACTACTACTGTTACACTTAAAGGAACAGTAGAAGAATTACTTGAAACAACAAAACATGCTTTTATGACTGGTTGCACATGGGATAGCTCAATCAATTCTAACCCAAAAACAATTAAAGGTTTTGCTTCTAATTATAAAAAAGCTTTAACTCAAGCACTTGGTCGTCCAGTAGAAGTATCTTATGAAGAAGTTACAGCATAGAAAAAAGGATTTACAAAAATGAAAGAAAAACGCTATCAAGAACTTACTTTGCCTGAAAAATTGATTGTTGGTCAAATCTACGACTTATATATGGAATGGATTTCGGAACGACTTGGCCATAAATACTTGAAAAATAGCTTATTTACTGATTTTAAATTTGCTCATCATATCTCACGTACTCCATTTGATGAATATGCTGATTATTTCTATATGTGGGGTTATGAAGATGAATTGAAAGCAAATGGCGATACTCAAGCTAAATCACCTCTATACAAATTCAATAAAGAATTTTATCAAAAACTAAAAGAAGAACTTCAACAAAGAAAAGAGCCAAAGAAATCACTATTCCAAAAACTATTCAAATAAAGCATAGAACAAAATTCTATGCTTTTTATTTTTATATTTTGTTGACAAACCAAAGACTTTATTGTATAATATAACTATAAAGAAATGAAAAAGAGGAAAATGAAAATGAGAGATGTTATTAAATTCGAAGTGCTAAATTGTAAGAAAGTTGAAACTGCTCTTAAACGTGCTGAAAAACAATTGATTAAAGACGCTAAAGAAAATGGTCTTTATGAAAATATTGGGCAATCTTATGCTCGAGTAATTCGTGATGAATTTCTATATTCAAAAGGCAAAGATTACCAATCTCAAATGGGAGTTGTATATGCAGTTCAGCAATTCGCCAATCGAATGGCTAACCTTTCTATGACTGAATTACAATATATTTAATATTTGACTTTTAAAAATCAATTTGTTATAATATAACTATAATTGATTTATATGGGGTAACAAGGGCTATAGGCGAGGCTCGGCTATGCGTAAAATAGTTGTAACACTCAATAATCCGGATAAACTTGTTACTTGGAGAAGGTTTGATAAAAACTTAGGGTTCAAATCCCCCTTACCCCATTTATTTAGTAGGTTAATTACCGATAGAGGAAGGTTTAGAGTTCTAACCCGGGAAAGGGCTCACGAACAGGACATTGGCTGAAATCATATTCTGTTAAGATGGTACAACTTAGTAGAATTGAAAGTAAAAGATTGTCTAAATGACGGGTCGGCACCGTCCTAAATAAATTTAGATTTTTGTGAAAGTTTTACCGCTACACTAAGAAAGGTAAAAACCATGAAAATTATTGTTAAACTAAATGGTGCTATCATCTATAAGGGTGAAATCACTTCTTATATTCCACCATCTTTTATTACAACAAAAGAAAAAGGCTATATTTCAAATCTTTTAACCTTGATTGAACAAGGAAGTAAAAAAGAATGGATTAAATTAAAAGATAGTACTACTATTACTATAACAACTTTATAAAAAGAGAGTAGAGAAAATCTGCTCTCTTTTTATTTTTACTGAAATCAAAAATAAGCAACGCTAAGCTGTTTTACTCTAAAGTCAATACATTTATCGAAAGTTCATTTTTACAGTACTAGCGTTAAACTCATGACGATATAACAACCGTAAAAATCAGTTTCAAACCTTAACTAAAATCCAAAAAATACCAGCTCAAAACAAGTAATATTTTCATTACTTGTTTTTCTTAGCACCCAAAAAGAATAATAAAAAAGAAACAATGTTTTATAGCTCCGGCTATTAAAAAATTTGAAAACTATGGCTTAAAATAGTAAACTATATAATATTACCAATAAACAAAAGGAAAAATTATTGTTAAGAAATTTTATAAAAACGACAGTGATATAAAAAGAAAAATTAAAAAGGAGTACAACATGGCTAATCTTACTGATTTTGAAGCTTATAACTTAAAAAATGAGTTCCTAAGTAATTACTTCGAACCATTAACTAAAGAAGAAGCTACACGCCAAATTTTTATTTTAGATAAGATACAAGATTCAGAAGATGTAGCTTGTATTCGTTCTAAAAATCAAGAAAATAATGCTAGAGCTAAATCAACTCAATCTGTTCCTTTCTTTGTTGCAGATAGAGATTTAAGAAATAAAGACATTTGGAAAATTACTGGTCGCTTCCTTAATGATGATAATGATAAATTAGATTTAACTAGACTTAATATTAACAATGTTAGAGTTTATTTCGCACCAGGTACTAGTGCTAAAAACAAAGAATTAGAATACTTACATAGTATTGCTTTGGACGTTGACCCAACTACTGTTGAAACAATCCAAAACTTAGAATATTATATGGAGAACTTCTATAATATATTACCATTCAATATGATAGTTAATTCTGGTAATGGACTTCATATTTATTTTAATTTTGACCAACCAGTTAAATTAACTCAATCAACTAAATTCCATTTGAAAAATATTAAAGATGTAATTAGTTTTATTTTCTCTTATATGTTAGGATTAACTACTCACACACTTAGAGATTATGAAGAGTCAAAAGTCCCTAATAATAAAAAGAAAAAGAAATTGGCTAATACTACACAAAGCATTATGCAAAAGATGAGTGTGCCTGGTAGTAAAACAAAATTCTATACTTCTCAAAACCAAGCAGTGGTTATGGCTTATCGCGCTAAAAAAGACAAAATTACTTATCAAGATTTTTTAATCTCAATTAGCAATTTTGTCGAATTGTTTATCGGCGATTTGCCGAATGAAGTATATAATAAAATCAAATTATTCATCGAGAACCCAAATATTCTTGATGAATTAGTTCGTTCTCAAATCGAACTATCTAAAACAGATTTGATTTTAGAGGATTTTGATAAACTCTACCATTTAGCTTCAACCCCTCATAAACTTTTATCTAGCAGTAAAGAATCTATTCTGAAAAATGTTTCAGAAGTAAGAGGATTACTCAAACAACAAGATGAAAGAAGAAATGAAGTGGTTAGAGGCTATAGAGCAAAAGCTCTTAAAGGCAGAGGCAAAATGCTTACTATTTTAGGATTTACTCGCAATCTTGCAAGTAATCTTAAACAATTTAATAAGTGTTTGAACGAACCCTTAGAGGACAAAGAAGTAAAAGAAATTATTTCTGAAATCCGTAAATTAAAAGGGTACGTTGCTTATAACCATCGCACGTTTAAAAAGGACCATGGGTTCTATTATATTAAACGTAATAGGTATATCAACAATGCTCACAAAATTGCAGAAGAGCATTACTATTATGAATGTGGATTAAATTACGGCCACGGTTATGGAACTTTTGTAAATCCTACTCATTCTGTTGCAGCCGTATATTCTGAAAATCCAAGTTACTATTTAATGAATAGAGAAGCACTAGCTAATGAGCTTCGCTTGAGAGGTATCGTTGGAGAAAAACAATATGCAGAAGCAAGAAGTAAAGTTGCTAAATTCTTCTCCCCTCAAGCACATAATAATTACATGATGAACTTTAAACGTTTAAGAAGTGGAAATGATTTAATGCCAAGACCTTTAAACTTCGTAAACGCATTTAACTCTGAAGCTCCAGCTGAAACCAAAACTTCTTATAGAAGATTAACTCATACAGAAAGAGCTATTCAACAATTCCAAAAATTAGATGAAGCACTAGCTATTATTGCTACTTTAGAAAATGCTACTCATTGGAATAAATATAAAGAAAGACAACTCCAACAAGTTGCTAAATTCTTCCAAAGATTTAGAACTATTGACCAATCTATCAAAACTGCTTTCTTATCTAATGAGCTAAATATTTCTTTAGAAAATGTAATCCAACAAGGATTTAACTTATATGACAGATACAATAATGTCTTAATTCAAAGACGAGCACTCGTGAAAAACGGTAACTATTCAGGTACTGAAGAATTTGCAAAGAGTATCTTAACTAATTTCAATGAATATAGAAAAGAAAAGAGAAATGAGCAATTTATCAAAACAGTATCTAAATTAGCTACTAATAAAGTATTTACAAAGAGCAGCTACGCTAATTATTCAATTACTTCTTTACTATATAGATTTAAAAGAAATTATAGAATGTTCCTAAATAGTAATGATGTAGTTAATACTTACCTAGCTATTCATAAATTAGAAGATACTAATGAGAACCAAATTGTAGCTAAAGTAAATCTAGCTTATGAATTAAACTCTATTATTAAAGAATTAAGATTTAATATTAGAGATGGCTATTATACTATAATTCAAAGATTAGATAAAACTACAGCACAATTAACAAATGAAACATATAGTAAAACTACTATCGCTACAGCAGAAGAAGTAGAAATGTTCATCAGAACTATTCTAAATCCAGTATTAGAAGAACTTACTGATAATCTTATTTTTGAAATGGATTATATTGACTTCAATACTACTCTTCCTCGTAATAGTGTTTACATTTCAGAAAAACTTAATAAAGTAATTGAAATGAACATTGAATCTCTAAATCGAAATCAACCTTTATTAAGACTAGCCGCATAATAGAATAAGCTTGACTTTTCTATCCATAGCAACAACTTGCTTTTAATTGAAAGTCAGGTTACTTTTGTAGTGTCTTTTTTAGCACTTGAAATAAAATTTTTAAGAAATTAGAGTAAAAAGATTCTAATTTAGTTAGTTTTAGCCTAATTTTGTTTAAAATGAATTATAAATGCCAACTATAAAACTTGTTCTTATAGTTGTTGCTATCGCTACATAATAACCAAAGACTTAAAATATTATTTACTCAGTTCAAATAAAAAAGGATTACTTATATTAGTAATCCTTTTTCTTAATTAGTTATCTTTTGATAAATGAGTTAAAAAGTGACCGTACAGAGATTACTTCTTGCAAATCAACGATTTCAAATTCTGACTCGGGGTATTGTTTTTTCACTTCTTGGAGAACCATTTCAGGTGAATCTAAAATATAGCCAGGACATAGCCACATATTCCACTCCAATTGTGTTCCAAAGAGTAGATTATTGGTAGTAATATTTTTAATCATAATATTTGGTGATTTCATTTTTTGATTACCTCTTTTCATCTTTTATAGTTATATAATATAATTACTATTCTGACTTGTCAACAATAAAGTCAAATGAAAAGTAAAGAGTTGGGCATTAAGACTTAAGTATCGCTTAGCGACTGTAACTCGTCCATAGCTCGATTTTATATGGCAAGTCGATAAATTATTCATGATTTTAGTAAGGTCGCTTAAACTGCAGTTAAGAAAAGATTACTCAGAATTGAGTAATCTTTAAATCTTATTCAAAAGTGATGTTTGATAGGAAGTTATCTTCATCAGCTTCAGCAGTAATAATTTGATTTACTTCTAGGAATGGAAGTTTATCAAGAGTATTTTTATTGGCTTGAATTTTGTAAATCTTATCATTGATTTTTAAGATTTAAACCAGTATAAAGGTGAATGTTTTATGTTTCAATTTTATGTGAATAAACTGTATAATAAAATCACAAAAAACACATTCTGATATTTACAATGTGGCAATTTAGAATAATATAACTATGAGGTATTTATTTAATGGTTTTTACTAATAAAGATTTATATAAAAATAGTTATTCTCTTGGAGAAGTTGCTAAATTCTTATCAATGCACCCTAAAACTTTACAAAAGAAAGATAGAGAGGGCGTTATACAATTTGAAAGAACTCCAACTAATAGAAGATTCTTAACAAGAGAAAAGCTAATAAAATTACTAGAAGAAAATAATTTGTTTTTTGATGATTCTAAACTAATGAAGCACGACATCATTTATGCTAGAGTATCTAGTCATAAACAAAAACAATCTGGTGAATTGGAACAACAAGTAGAAGTTATCTTGAAACAGAATCATAATTTACAAAATCCTATAATTTTAAAAGAAGTGGGCTTAGTATTAAATGAACAAAGACCAAAATTACAACAATTGCTTAAAATGGTATTAAATAATGAAGTTAATAAAATCTACATAACTCACAAAGATATATTGGCTGGATTTGGGCTTAATTATTTAAAATATATATTTGAAGAAATTGGAGTTGAAATAGTAACTCTTTATGAGGGCAAATACGAAAATCTAACAGAAAAAGAGAAAATAGGAAACAATGAGAAGAAAGAAGAAAGAGACTGAAAATCTAATTCCAACTATAATAAGAGCCCACAAAATTAGAATATATCCAAATAAGCATAATCAAGAAGTTTTTCAAAAATATTATGACTATCAACGGTCAGTATGGAACAGAGCAATAGATGAAAGAAATGCTCAATATAAAATCTATAAAGAAATGAAAGCTACTGGATTATATACTCAAAAAGAACTAAATAAGAATTACTTTCCACATACTAGAAATTTGAGAAAAATGAAAAAATTTGATTGGGAAAATAATTTCCATTGTAGAGTAAGAGAAATTCAATTTGATAATTTATGTCAAGCTTGGGATAATTATTTCAATCCAAATATGCCCAATCACAAAAAGCCTAAATATAAAAAGAAAAAAGATGTTGAAAATCATAAGAAACTTGCTTTAAGAGGTGTGAGAACAAAAGATAAATGGCTTTTCTTGCCAAAATCTTACAAATCAAAACCAGAATACAGATTTACTAAAATCAAAATGGCAGAATCATTAAGATTTAATGGTCGAGTAGCAGATGATTTTACTGTTTCTGTTGAAAATAATAAGTGGTATGTTACTATAACTGTTGAAACACCTTTTGAAGAAAAAGTTGCACTCTCTAAACAGTCAACAGGTATTGATGTAAATATTGGCTCAATTGATTATTTAAAGAAAGGCGGGCAAAATAAAGAATACAGTAGATTTTATTTGTTACCCAAATCTTTAGTTAGACAATATGATAAAATTAAATTTTATTCAAGACTAATTTCTAAGAAAAGAAATAAAAATCCTTATTATATTCATAGTAAAAGCTATCATGAAGCGATAATCAAGCTTAATAATGCTTATACTAAGGCTTATAACATTCAAGAAGCGAATTTAAATAATATGGTTAAATATTTCTTTACTAATTACAGTAGAATTGTTATTGAAGATTTAGATGTTAATTCTATGAAAATGAATAAAAGATTATGTAAATCATTACATAGAAACGCTTTTGGTCGTTTTAAACAAAAGATGATTGATAAATCTAAAGAATATAATGTTGAATTTATATTAGCAAACAGATACTTCCCAAGCACTCAAACTTGTTCTGAATGTGGTCATGTCAAGACAGGTGATGAAAAATTGTTTTTATGGGGAGATAAATATGGTAACGACCATAATACTTATGTTTGTTATAATTGCGGTACAATTCAAGATAGAACTGAAAATGCTATTTTAAATTTAAACCATTATGGAAAATAACGTTAATTAAAAAATTTTAGTAATTTATATTACAATTGAGCGAAGTTTAGGTGGCACTTGCTCGTAAAATAAGAATGGGTGAACAATCAACCTCTGCGGCTTGAGTTATTGCTATCTTTTGGAAGAGTAATTCTTGTTGGAATGTTGGTGACAGAATACGCACCCGAGGAAAATGAATATAACAAAAGTTTCTTATATACAGAAGTATAGATTGGTATATCTGATTATACTTCTACACATTTTCTACACCTGTAGCCTTTATATTCTTTAATATAAAATCCTTTAGGATAATTTAGTTTAAATTCTAAATTCATTCCACTTTTCCATAGTTAAATTTCTTCTTTCTTTATTTTTTATAGTTATATTATATAATATAAAAACTAAAAAATCAATAAAATATTGCTTATTTATAGAAGTTTTGATAAAATAGATTTACTAAAAGAAATTGAGGAAATAAAAATGAATTTAGATGAGCGTTCAAGTTATGAAAAGAATATTATTCAAAAAGCTATTGACAAAGGGCTACCAATAGAGAAATACCTTAGACCTAAATTTTCTATTTGGAGTATTAAGTATTTGATAGCTGTACTAGAGGAAGAAAATGACTTAGATAATTTCCCCTTTGATGAATACAATGATAAACAAATCCAAGTTCTTTTGTACTGTATTTGTCGTGGCAAAGAATGGAAAAGTTGGGCAGACCCAAGTATGAATTTTAGAGTCATGGACTTATTTTACTATTCAAAAAATACTCAAGAATTGCTTTATTTCTATAAACGAGGATTTAAACTAATAGAGCTTCACCAAATAGATAAATTTATCAATGACGGTTTCGACCCGAAAATTATTGACAACTTGGATTTTGATTTTAAACAAATGAGAGAAATTAGAAAAGCTCTACGAAGTGGAGTTTCCATTACCAAACTTGCTAATCCTAATTTAACTTGGAAAGAAATAAGAGCAAGACGAATTAAAGCTTATGGAGTTAAAAAAGGAATTCAGTTTTATATTACTCATTATAATGAGCTTTAAAAAAGAGCAATTTAATATTGCTCTTTTATTTTTTAGTAAAACTTCCGTCAGAGTAATTGATTTCATAACCAGAAGCATTGTTAAACACTTTTACTTTTTCATTGATAACATCATCATCAGATTTAGCATTAACAATTACATAACGAGGAACTAATTCATTACCTTCATAATAAGGCTCAACGCTATAATAAACATTGTTTTTTGTTTTTTCTACATAGTCAGCAACTTTCTTTTCAATGTATTGCATACCGCCATTACCATTATTACCAACGTTTTGTTGACGAGTACCAGTAACCACATTATATTTGTATGAGCGTCCACCAAGAGAATCGGCAATCAAATGAGAGCGATTATAGAAATAACCATTATAAATTTTTCCAGTAGGAAATTTGATTTTAACTTCTTCGTTATTACTTACTCTTTTCTTTCCTTTCATAACGATTTGACCATTAGAATCTAATTTCCACCAACCACTAGGTTCTGAATCTGGTTCAAATTCTGCACGCCATCCTTTTGAGTCCATTACTGCTTTGTAATTAACTAATCCATATGCAGTTGTAGTTCGGTCTAAATCATCATGAGAATAAGAATAAGTAGTAGAGAATTTGCTTTCATCAATCTCAGCTTTTCCTAAAACTTCATACATATCGGGGAATTTGCTTTCATCATAATCAGAGCCAGTTGAGTTTGAAGAAGTTTCAGTATTAGAATGTTTATCTTTAAATTCTTTAACTTTTTCTTTAGCAGCTTCATAAGCAGATTTTGATTTGTTTTTTACTTCTTGTTTGACTTGCGGTAATTTTTGATAACCTGTAGGGTGGATTTGACCACAACCTGTTAGAGCAATTGCTCCTGCTAAAATTACGATTGATTTTGTAAGTTTGTTCATTTTTAATAACCTCTTTCAATATTTATATTCTTATTGTACAATATCTTTAAAGCTTTGTCAACAACTTTTTGATATAAAAAATAAAAAGGAGTAAAACTATGAAAAATTTAATTTTATATTCCATGCTAATAAGTATGACTATCATTTTTGGCTTATTTTTCATTCTGCCATTGTTATTAACTCTGACTTTTGTTTTCTTTAAAGTTTTACTTTGGATTATTCTATTCATTTTTATTTTAGGATTAGTAACTTTGTTCAAAGCATTTTATAAATAGTGAAACGAGCTATATAGTTCGTTTTCTTTTGCTTTAGGAATAATAAAAATAAACAGAAAAATAAAGGATTGCAAGAAATGAAAGATAAAATAGATTTAATTTACATTAGCTTAAGTGGTAATACAGATAGCTTCGTTAAACGCTTGAGAGATTATCTCTTATTAAAGACTAAGCTCAAAGAAGTTAATTTGTTAAACGTAAAAGAACTAGTAAAGAATAACATTCCATTCAATGAAGTAAGTAATAACTTTGTAGCATTTTTACCCACATACCTAGAGGGTGGAAATGGTATTGATAATGGTGATAAAGAGATTTTAACTACTCCATTAAGAGAATATATTCGCTATAAAGACAATTACAAAAAATGTTTAGGAATTGTTGGCTCTGGTAATAAGAACTTTAATAATCAATACTGCTTGACGGCTAAGCAATACTCACAAGAATTTAATTTCCCCGTATTATACAATTTTGAGCTGAGAGGATTGGATATAGACATTTATAATGTTGCTTCTATTGTTGAAAGTCTTTTGAGTCAAGATTAAAATTTACCACCGATATTAGTTGTAAATTACTAATAACGGAGAAATAAAATGAAAAAACTAGAAGAAAAGGAATGGAAGTATTGGATTCCCTCTGCTGGTAGAGCTGAAAATATAAAAACAGTTGATTATTTATTATCCATAGGAGTGCCGAAAGAAAATATAAACATTATGGTACGAGATGATGAGTACGAAGCTTATAATTCTAAATATAAAGGAATGGTTCATATTCTACCAGAGCAACAAACAAAAAATATTGGTATCATTAGAAATGGAATAGTTAAACTATGTAATTTTGAAAATAATATTAACTGTATTTTAGATGATGATACAACTTCATTTTTGATTTGGACTAATGATGGTACAAAATATGGAAATAGAGCTAAAGTAACCAATATTAAAGATTGGCAAAATAGATATATTGAAGTATTAAACTTATTAGATTTAGATTTAGTTCCAGCAATTGGTCAAAGAGCTGGCGGAAGTAATTTTCTTTTTCAAAAATGCCTTACTGAAGAAATCACTTATTTTGGAAGTTTAAGCGGCTCATGTTTTGTTGTATTAGACCCAGAATTTCAATTTATCAATCATTCATTTTATGAAGATAAATTAACTTGTTATGATTATTGGGTTAAAGGAAAAGTAACGCCCATAATTAACAATTTAGGTATGTTGCGATTGCCAGAGAGAACATCAAAAGGTGGAATAGATTATAAAAGCATAGCCAAGGAAATTGAAGAAGCTGTTGATTGGGGAGCAGAATATTTCCCATTTACAGAAAAGAGATTAACTAATGAGAAGTATAGAGCTTATCAACCATGTGAGTTATATACCAACAAATTCCGAATTTTGAAATATTTAGCTTCTATTGGTATTGACCATAAATATATTCCAGCAGAATATAAAAAGAAAGCTAAGAGAAAAAGCTTATTTGAATGAAAAATAAAAAGTAATCCTTGATTGGATTACTTTTCTTTTTATAACATTTCTTTCAATTCTTTAACAGCTTGTTTTAAAGCTGTATTAAAATCTTTGTAGAACCATTTAGTAATATATTTATTGGGGTCACCGCAGATTGGTAATACTACAGTTGGTAAAGGAGCAGTAGTAGTTTTTGTTTTGAAATCATAAACAGAAATCCAATAATTATATTTGCCTTCTTCTTTTAATTGTTTCAAAAGTCTTGGATTATCAATAGTTTCTTCATTTGCTTGTACCAAACGATAATACCCGCGACTTAGTTTAATGAATCCGTCAGTTTTTAATTTTTCTTTAATTTGTTTTGGAGTCATTGTTTTTACCTCTTTTGTTTTTCTTTATAGTTATATGATACAATAATAATTTCATTTTGTCAACACAAAAACACAAAAAAGAAAAATTTTTTAAAGAAAAACAAAAAGTAATCCTTACTTGGATTACTTTTTTTCTAGCATTTTAATAGTAGTAAGTTTCAATGATAATTTCTGAGTCAATAGAAGAAATAACAGTATCAGAATATTCATAAGAGTCATAACCACGAGAATAGTTAGTTTCAACAGTTTCAGTTTCATGTTGAATACGAGTGACTTCAAATTTTACAGTAAGACCTGTATCTTCTTTAAGTTGCATTAAATCTTCAAAAGAACAACGAGTGCTTGTCAAATCATAGACAATTTGGAAAAGACGAATATCATTGATAAGAATTGATGTACCCAAAGAAACTTTAACATTATCTTGATGAAGAAGTGAATCAAAGAAAGCTTCTGTACGAGCGATTCGGCGTTGTTCTTTTTGAATTGCCGCAATTCGTTTGGCTTCTGCTTCTTGTTGAGCAATTTCTTCAAGTTTATCTTGGATAAGGATAGCTTGTGTATATCGTTTAGCGATTGCAATGTTTTGAACACGGCCGAAATGAGCATAAGCTGCATTTACAAGAGTTTCCTCAGTAAGAATTTCTCGGTCAAAGTATTCAGACCATTCAGCTAATGTTCCAGCATAAACAGTTGGTTTAGTTACTCCTAAGTATTTTACTCGAATTGCGATTGTTGTTTCCATTGTTATTTCCTCTTTATTTCATTTGTTGTTTTATTATAGTTATATTATACAATAGAAATTTCATTTTGTCAACAATAAAATTCAAAAAAAAGAAAAATTTTTAAAAATCTTTCTTTTTTCTTTAGTAATATTGAATTTAATCAAACACTACATCATCAATATAGCTATTTGAATCTCGGTCAAAATGCTTGAGTGTAAGTTTAATTCCATTGATAGAACAGTATTTGATAATAGCAACAGTAGCTGGGGTAAGACCAGTTACATAAACCACCAATTTATCACCCTTATAAAGATGTCGGAGATTCATAGCTGCAGTATTAAGAAGCGCAGTTGGATTGATAGGGAAAGTAATATCCCCATCAGCAAAGATGAAGTCAGATACAGGCAAATCATGGCGGCCTGCACATAGTCCAAGAGTGTAAGTTGTCATAGTTAAATCCTCATTTCTTTTTAATTAAATAAAATCTTCAGCATTAAAAGTCAATTCTTCAAGTTCTTCTTCAGTAGGAGTTCGATGTACGAAAATGAAAACCTCATTGCCCTTAATTCCAATAAATAGATAGTCGACCAAAACTGTTTCTTTGAGGTTTGTATTTAGCCAAAGGTCCTTTTCCCGATACTCATTGAACTGCCAAGTTTCAAACGATTCAGCCATACGAGGGTTACACCATTTTAAATGAGTATTGGCATATTTACAAAATTCTTTCCATTCATCAATATTTGAAAAAATGATTTTCTTATCCATAGTAATAGTCATTGTTTAATCCTCATTTCATATTATGGTTATATTATACAACTTAAATAAAGTTTTGTCAACTACTTTTTAAAAATTTTTTAAATAGTTAAATGATATAACTAGAAACGAAATTAACAGAGGTGCAAAAATGGCTAAGTATCATATAAAGAAAGACGGAATGCCTGGTGTTTGTAGAGCTCAAAATGGAAAATGCCCTTATGGAAGTGAATCAGAGCATTTTCCAACAAAAGAAGAAGCTCAAAATTATGCTGACAAAAGACATGAAGCAATAGAGCAAAGAAATAAATTGGCTGTACAATTCATTAGGAATAGAAGCTTAGAAATTGAGAGAGCACTTTATCCAACATATGAAAATATAGATAAAGTAAAAGACTTTGACTCAGATGTAAAAGTTCTAATGGATAATGGTCAAATATTGATTCAAAAAGCAATCAATGTAAATGTTTCCACAAACAAGCATGATAAAATTTACAACAATACTAATATAAATATTAGAATAGACCCAGACAATCCAAGTAAGATGAATGTAAAAGTAGAAAGAGAAGATAGCACATGGAAAAATGCTGTATCAACTCCTCTTGGTGGGTTAAGACAAATGGACCACAAAGAACAAGAAGCTTTACAAAAGATAGAAAATAAAATTAAGAACAGAATTACAAAAAATAAAGAACAAGTTTTAGAAGCTTGCTTTGAATCAGATAATTTTGTTTTCAATGATTTAGACCAATATAAAGGTAAATCTGTTTCTGATACTATTGAAAACTTGGATTCTGAAAGATACTACATTATCAAAGATAAGAATAATAAAGAACTTGCAGAGGGTAGATTATCTTATGGTGAGTTGGATTCTCATTTAGAAAAAACTATTAACAATATAGAGGTACAAAAACCAGGTAGTGAAGAAGAAACTATTTATTTATATGTTTAAAAAGAAAAGCACAACAGTAAAGTTGTGCTTTCTTTTTACTTTTCAATGCCATAAAAAATAAATTCAATGACTTTTGTTAAGTTTCTTTCTACCCAGTCAAAATTATAGAAAGAATCATCTTTATTAAATGAGAATGTTACTTCTCCATGTGGTTGTTGAGTCATAGCTAATGAGACTTTGCTATCTATATCTTCATTTTTGATGTAGATGGCTACGTTTCGTCTAATAGCATTTCTAGTTTCAATTGACTCATATGCTTCTTCCTCATATCTTACTAAAAAAGTGTAGCCTAAATCATTAAAAGTATATTTTTTCTTTTCTTCAATTACAAAGTACAACAAATTTTTCAATCTTACACCATTTGAGGTGAATGTCTCTAAGTACTTATCAAAATCAAGAAAGAATTTAAACTTCTTAGCTTCATACTCTTGTTTTTTGTTATAATCATCAATAATTGCCATGATTAAAAATCCTCGTTTCTTTTTGTTAGTTATATTATATAATATTTCTTTCACTTAGTCAACAGAAATAAATAAAATTTAAACTGTAAAATAAGCGACTCTAAGCTGTTTTACTGCAAAGTCGATACATTTATCGAAAATCAGTTTTAACTGCTTTAGCGTTCACTATATGACGATATAACAACCCCTAAAATAAAAGAGAGCAATATAGGCTGCTCTCTAATAATAAGTAAATCTTTATTTAGTTCTTTTAGCCTGTTGTATCAACCGACAAGACTACTTAATAGATAAACCCAGTACAGGTCAATCAAATATTACTAAATATTATTTGAATTTTATAGACTCGTTAAACAGAAATTTAACTCCTCATAATGGCGTACCTGCGAGTGCCTCTACACTCTCATTATTCAAATTGAGTGCTACTTATAATGTTACAAGAATTGGTTGCTTCATCAATTCTTTTGTTTTTCTTATACCTTTATAGGCTTTGTCTGAAACTTTTCGCATAATATTGGCTGCTCCATTTAAATCAGCGTTCCATATATTACCCTTGCTATCTTTATATAAACCACGTTTGATTCTTCTTCCAGAGAAATGAAAATTGTGGTTATCAGACTCACCATATTTTGGTATTTCGTCCTTATCAAAGAAACTTGCTTTTGAAGTATAACTTTCCTCTGTAAAGATTACTTCAATGCCATTCAATAAACCTTTATATAATAATTGATGAAATAGTTTTGTATGTGGAATATTAGCGAAGTTTTGGTTGTTTCTTTGTCCCATGTTAATTTCATTTTTCCACCCAACATTATTTCCAATAAAGATTTTTGAAATGTTATTTTTCACTGCTTCATTGATAATATGAGTTGAGATTTTGTGCATTTCATAATCAATTTTATTAGCTCGTTTAAGAGATAATTGTTTTAATCTTTTAGAAGATTTAATATTAGCAGGTAATTCTGAGTTCAATTTTGCAGTAGTTTTATTATAATATTGATTGATACTTTTGATTGGTCTGCCATTGTATAATAACGGTCTGATTCCAATGTTATTGTATATAGATACAATATTATTCAAACCAGGGTCAATTGAGAAATACCTTGAATTATCCTTTTTTAATTTAGGTTCTTTAACCTCATAAATCTTGAAACATTTGATTAAATCATTCGCTTCATCATAAACAAATCTAACCATTTTAACATTTGGTTTAGTTGATTGGATTTTTAAATTATAACTTTTCTTACATAGCGTATAAGTATAAAGTTGTTTATCTTCATCAAATTCAATTTGTTTAGAAATTGTTAATTTTGGAAAAGCAAGAATATTATAGCCATTTTTATCTTTGTATTTTGGAATACGTTTCTTTTTGTTAGATTTGTTATTAAAGAAGCTGATAAATTGTTTTCCAACTTGTATTAACACTTCTCCAGCTAAATGTGATTGAAGAGCATAATAGTCTGGATTATGATTTTTAGTAAAAATCGGTCTTTGTGATTGCCAAGTTCTATATGATTTAGTTTCAAAGTAGTATTGTCTAACATCATAAAGAGCTGCATTATATAGATTTTTACTTAAGTGGCACAACTCTTTGATTAAATCAAATCTTTTATCAGTTGAATAAATAATCTCTTTTTCTGTTAAATCCATAGTCTCACCTCCTTTTATTAGATTTTATGATTTTTATTAAGGTTTACACATTTTACATCAAACTATAATAGGCATTAACACTCCATTCTATTTAATTAAACTCTCTCAAATAAACAACTTTACCACCATTTTTAAGGTCAATACTAATCAAAAATGAATCTTTGCTATAATGAATGCTGAATAGATAACGGTCATCATCTTCCAAGAATAAAGCATTTGGTAATTCAACTGAAACTTCAGCATTTTTAATTCGCTCTTTTAATGATTGTGCTTCTTTTGAAGTATAATCTTCCAAGCCCATTTTAACTGCATTTACAATATTTTCTTCAGTTGGTTCAATATTGATACCATTGATTGTTAAAAATTCTCTTGCCATTGTTAATTCCTCGTTTTCATTTCTTTATGATTACATTATACAACAAAAAAGATTGCTCGTCAACAATCTTTTTAATCATTTTTTAATATTTTTAAATCTAGCAAAAGCTTTTTGATTCAAGTGAAATTCAATCTTATCATAGTCGATTGTAATATATTCAAATTCTAAGCTATATTTAATAAGCAAATCTGATTTAATTTTTAGTAAATTATTATTTAAGAAACGAGATTTACTAACAATTGGCAATTTTACTTTCCTAGTAATCAAAATCAAACAGATTATATAAACAATAGCAAATAGAATCAAACTAGTGTTAATAGAAATTAAATGAAATTGATTCTTTAAAATAACAATAAGCATAACTGGAATATAGAAGCACCATAAGATAAATCTTGGATTTTGTGGCCTGAAATATTTCCCACTTTTGTCATATTCATCTTGATAGATTTTACTTAATTCTTTTAGCTGAAGTTCGATTTCTTCCAATTCCTTATCATAAGCAATATGGTTATCAGTCATTTTGACCTCCTATCTTTTGAACTCTTTTTAACATTTTTAATTTTTTCATTGATTTATGGTCGTCTTTATTTAAAGAAATTTCTAAATTTTTACTATCAATAACAACAGCTTCAAAATCCAAGTTGTAGTTATTTAATTTAGTTAGTACTAATGATTTGTTTTGTTTTAAGAAACTTTTTTTGCTAACAATTGGTAATTTAAAACGAGGCATAATATAGTTAATCGTAAAATTTACTGAAGCAATAAACAAAAAAATATCCAATACAATTAAAAGAATATTCGTTATTGCTGAAAGTGGTTGCATAAATGCTAACAAATAAAGGAACAAGAAAACAAAAACAATAGGATACAAAATAGCTGTAACCACTCTAGTAACAGTCCCCATATATAAATATTTACCCTCTTCTTTATATTTTGTTTGAAGCTCGTTACTTAGTATTTTGAGATAATTTTCAAATTCTTCTAGTTCTTGATTGTCAGTAATATAATTTTTGCTCATAATCAATTCCCATTTTTACTATTATTAAGATTATGCGATTTATAACTAATTTCTAAATTTTTATAATCAATATTTACATCATCAATTGTTAAATTGTAATGGCTAAGCATAGTACTTATAAGAGATTTATTTTTCTTTAAAAATCTTTTTTTAAAGAAGCCATAATGTTTCAAATCACTCACTTTGTGAAAAAAGAAAATAGAAGAAATGTAAGTAAAACCAAATATAAATAGAACCAAAAATATATTAGTAATTGTTGGATAAGGCTGAACGCTATCTAACCATACAACAAAAAGAAACAAAGAAAAACCAGCTATAGTACCACATAACAACACTAGAACAAGCTCTGTTATAGTGTAAGCCATTCTGTTTTCTGTTTCATATTCATATTGTAGGTATTTACTTGTCCTTTCAAGATGTCTTTCAAGTCGTTTTAAATCATAACTACAAGCAATATTGTTATTCATTTTAAATATTCCTATCTTATCTTTTAGTATTTTTGAACCAAGGCTGAGAATAATTCAATTTGATTTCTAAATTCTTATCATCAATAATTACATCATAAGCAGTTAAATTCAAAGATTTAAAATCAGCTCTTAATTCAAAGTCATATTTTTTGAAAAATTGTTCTAAGAATTGTTTTTTACTGACAATGGGCAATTTTGCTTTCTTTAAAATGTTCTCGCCATAGAGTGCTAGACTTGTAAAGAAAGCAATTGTAAATAAAAATAAAATTATAGCAATTGCAATTGGAACAGACTTAGCAATCATTACGCCCAAAAGCAGAAAAGAAGCAAACACTTCTGCAGTCATGAGATAAGAGAGTCTCCCAACAAAGAAATATTTGCCTCTTTTTTCATAATCTTCTTTTAAGTAATTGCTTAGATTTTTTAGATAAGTTTCGGCTTTCTCTAATTCTTTATTTTGAGCAATATAATTCATCTTAATATTCCCAATAAAGTTTATTAGCAGATTTAGCAATAAACCAACCAACAAGAAGCAATACAATCAAACTAAAGATGAATGATTTGTTTTGTTCACCCATGTACCAAATAAATGTTACAAGGGCGATTACTGCATCAAGCAATGAATGAGCAATAGTGTGAGCCCAATTCTTTTCGTGAGTCTGAATCCAATAAACCTTAAATCCAGTATATCCAATGGCAATAGCCATGGCTGATGTTGAAATAATAAATGTTAGCATGTTTTATCTCTCCTTTTTAGTTCCAAGTAAGAAGTTCCCAGCCGAATGTTTTAGCAATTTCGTGAGCTCGTTCTTCAGCATGGAATGGCCCATTAGCTTGGAAGCCGTAAGTTGTTACAGTACCGATTTCAGTTTTAAAAGTTCCTACATATTTCATTTTGTTTTCCTCATTTCTTAATTTCTATATTCATTATACAATACAAATTATTCTTTGTCAACACTTTTTTGAAAAAATTTTAAAAAAGTTTTTAAGCAGTTAATTCTTTGATTTCATAACCAACATGAGTAAGACTTCCACGGTAATATACTCCTTGCTGATTGTTCTTAACTGAGGCACTGGCGTAATAAGATTTACCTGAAGCGAAAATAAATTCTTCGTTGTTATCACCTTTATAAATTTTATAAGGTTTGTACAATTTCATTGTACGTTTTGTGAATTTTTTGCTAGCAGGTGTTTTACCAGATGAACTAATATTCAATTCATAAAGTTTCATTTCAAAGTCATAAGAGCCATCATTAAAATTCTTTCCTTGTACTGATAAAGCATAATGAACAAGCTCATGCTTCAAAGTATCGTAAACTTCTTCTAAATCTCCAACAATAAGAGCCGCTGTAAGATGAGTCTTGGATAATTCAATACTAATAGGCATAAACTCTCCAAAATACATTCTTGACATATAGCGACCTAATGTACTACTTAAACGGCCATTCATTTTGATAGGAATTTCAAGTCGCATATTAAAGTTTTCCATTAAGAATTTATTAGCAAAAGCTTTTGCTTCTTTTAGGAATGCTGGAAATTCTTTTGCTTTTTCGATTTTAAGTTTTTCATATTCTCTAATTGATAGTTTTACTGTCTTTACCATAATTTTATCCCCCTTATTTAACTTGATTGAATCGTGTAACCATTTCTTTCGTAATAACAACTGAAGTAGAAAGTGGATTAGCTTGATTTACAGGTTTAAATTCCATAACAATTGGTTCATTCAAGAATGATTCAATATAGTAGCGAATAGCTTTCATTTGTTTTGAAGTAATTTTCTTGTAATCTGTAAATAGAGTAATTGTATTACCACTTTTTGTTGCAAGTTCAAACATAGTTAAATCCTCGTTTTCATTTCTTTCATTTCTTTATAGTTATATGATACAACAAAAAATATCTTTTGTCAACAATTAAATACAAAAAAGAACTATTTTTAAATAGTTCTTTAAGAATGGAGTAAAACTTGTATAGAGATTGAATATTGATAATGGCGGCTGCCATCTAAAGGTTGGAATATTCTATGTGATTCAATTTGAAATAATGATTCAGATTTAGATATAGCAAGCTCATAAATGATAGTATCAATATTGGAGCGCTCTTTTGAAGTTTCATTGTATGAAGAATAACTTAAAATATCTTTTTCTTTTAATTTCTCTAATGCAGATTTAGTTTTATGAATTATAAGAGAGTCAGTATTTAATTGGGAGATTTGATTTAACAAAAAGTTATAAAGCTTGTTATTAGCTTCTGTTTCTAATGGAGTAGAGAAAGTATTATAAGTATCACAGTGATTTACGCTAGTAATTGAAATAAGGGATTTCATATTTATTCCTTTCTATGAGTTGTTTTACATATTGAGTAAAACTTGTACCGAGATGGAATGAGTATAACTCCGACTATCTACTAGGAAAGGATTTCCACTTTTTCGATTAAAAAGTCTATGCAATTCAATTCGAAGTAAAGTTTCAGATTTACTAATAGTTAGTTCATGAACTACATCATTATCATTAGAGTATTCTGTTGAAGCTTCCTTATATGAGCTATAACTCAAAATATCTTGTTCTTTTAAGCTTTCTAGGATAGATTGAAATTTATGAGTCATATTAGGGGTAGTATTTAACTTAACAATTTGTTTAGTGAGGAAGTTGAAGATGTAATCGTTAATGTTTGCTTCGCCCTCATATGCAAAATGGTCGCAAGAATCATTGTGGTTTACATTAACAATTGAGATAAAGAATTTCATATTTAGCCCTTTCTATAAGCTGTTTTAAGCTGTTTTTTCATAGAGTTGATGGTTTTATCGAAAAACAGTTCAAACTGTTTTAGCGATTAACTAGTGACGATATAACGACATTTAAAATCAGTTCTAGCGTTTGAATCCATTCTGTTTATATTGTTGATTGATAAGCATAATAATTCGCTCTGATTTTTCAGACATTCGGTTCCAAACTGTATTTGGTACCAGGTCAAATAGAATAGTAACTGATGGAGTTAAGCTTTCCTTGTGATTCCAAACGAAGTCATTTAAGAATTGAGCATAATCATGAATGAATTGCCAGCGTTTTTGGAAAAGTGATTTCTTTTCTTCTTCATTTTCACAATTAACAGCTTGTTGAGTGAGTTGTTCAAATTTCTTATTATGGTTGGTAAGAGCAATTTCTAATTCATTTCTAAGGTCTTGTGTCATAGTTATTCTCCTTTGCTTTATTAAAATTTATTCAAGTTCTAGGTAAAAATCATTGTACCAGTCTGAATCGTATTTAATCCTATTTGTTTCAAAAGAATATTGAGATACTGCAGTTGAATCACATAGAATATATTCAGTATTGTTAATAACTTTCAAAGTGTCTTTATCATCTATTTCAAAATATTCTGATGGCAACCAAACACTTTTCACTTTTAAATTGTTAGTTAAATTCATTTTGAATATTCCTTTTTATCATATTTCTTTATTTCTTTTTATAGTATTATTGTACGATAACATTTCTAATTTGTCAACAGAAAAATAAAACTTTTTTGAAAAATTAAAAAAAAGAGAAACTGCTAAATTAAGCAGCTTCTTCTGAATGGTATTTCTTTTTATAAAGTTCTAATGCTTCTTCATTTTCTTTATCTGTCTTGATTGGTGGAATGACTAAATTAAGAGTATCTTCAATACCATTTTCAGTTTTGTTTCTATCTATTCCTAAGCTATAAATATTTACTACTCCAGCATTGTTGGAACGTATATTTAATTCAGCAATTTTCTTTTCAAAATCTGAATCACCATCATTGAATTTTTTGTTTTGATACCAAAGCGCATAATGTACAAGTTCATGCTCAAAAATCGGTTGAACTATTCCGAAATCATTAAATTTTACCATAGCATATAGGAATGGTTCGCTTATTAAGATTTGAGTAGCATTTCTTTCTTCAAATAGGATTTTTTGATTTGGAGTCATATTAAGAAAAGAACCTGCTGAATAATTATTATATTCTGCTAAAAGGATTTTACTGTTCCATTCAACACCAGGGAAATTCTTCTTTAGAAATTCTATGGCAAATGAGTTGAGCTTTGTTTTTATCTCTTCCCATTTTTCTTTTGTTAGTAGTTCTTCATCTACTTTGTAAGAAGTAATCTTTTCAACTTTAAATTTTGCTTGTGATAATGATGGCTCAGAAATTGGAGAGGGGCTTACTAATTGATAATTTTTAGAATCATTACTCAAAACAAAATTAAGAAAAAGATACAGATAAGAAGCTAAAAATATAGAGCTTCCAATTACAACATTTTGTACATTGTTAGTACTTAGCAAATATAGAGCAAGTACATTTAGAAAAATTATTATAAGTTTTTTCATTTTAATTATTCCTTTCTATTTCTTTACGCTCTTAAAATAAATAGGTCAATCAAATGTTACTAAATGTGATTTGATTTTTATAGATTTGTTAAATTAGATTCAACTCCTCATAATGGTACACCTACAAGTACCTCTACACTCTCATTAAAACAAATTGAGTGCTACTTTTATAATGTGATAAGAATTGGTCTTTTCATCATTTCTTTTGTTTTTCTTATACCTTTATAGGCTTTATCTGAGCATTTTCTCATAATATTTGCAGCTCCGTTTAAATCAGCATTCCATATATTGCCTTTACTATCTCTATATAACCCACGTTTAATTCTAGTGCCAGTGAAATTGTGATTATCAGACTCACCATATTTTGGCAAATAATCCTTATCAAAGAAACTAGCTCTTGAAGTATAACTTTCCTCTGTAAAGATTACTTCAATACCATTCAATAAACCTTTATATAATATTTGATTGAATAGCTTTGTATGTGGAATATTAACAAAGTTTTGATTATTTCTTTTACCTATTTTGATTCCTTTTTTCCACCCATTATTATTACCAATAAAGATTTTTGAAATATTGTTTTTTATTGCTTCATTGATAATATGACTTGAGATTTTGTGCATTTCATAATCAATTTTGTTGTTTCGTTTGAAAGATAATTGTTTTAATCTTCTTGAAGATTTTTCATTAGTAGGTAGTTCAGAACGAAGCTTGGCATTGGTTTTATTGTAATATTGGTTAATACTTTTGATTGGTCTGCCATTGTATAATAACGGTCTGATTCCAATGTTATTGTATATTGACACAATATTGTTTAAACCTGGGTCAATTGAAAAATATCTTGAATTATCTTTCTTCAGCTTTGGTTCTTCAACTTCATAAATCTTGAAACATTTGATTAAATCATTTGCTTCATCATAAACAAATTTAACCATTTTTACATTTGGTTGAGTTGATTGAATTTTAAGATTGTAACTTCTTTTACATAGAGTATAAGTATAAAGTTGTTTATCTTCATCAAACTCAATTTGTTTAGATATTGTCAATTTTGGAAAAGTAACTATATTATAGCCATTTTTATCTTTATATTTAGGGATTCTTTTCTTTTTATTAGTTTTATTGTTAAAGAATCCGATAAATTGTCTGCCTACTTGTTTTACTACTTCTACGGCCAAATGAGATTGAAGTGCATGATAGTCAGGATTTTTAATTTTAGTAAAAAGTGGACATTGTGATTGCCAAGTTCTATATGATTTAGTTTCAAAATAATATTGTCTAACATCATAAAGACTTGCGTTATATAGATTCTTACTTAAATGACATAACTCTTTAATTAAATCAAATCTTTCATCATCTGAATAGATAATCTCTTTTTCTGTTAAATTCATAATCTTACCTCCTTTTTGTTAGATTTTGTGTTTTTTATTGCAGTTTACACACATTATATTAAACTATGATGTACATAAAAATTGAACTCATTAAAAATCCTTTCTATTCTGTTCTCTTTTTAGAATATAAAAACTTTTAATGCTTTTAAAATAGAAATATTCTTGTAAAAAAGTTCTGATAACAAAATTTGAAAATTTAGGTTTAATCTTCGATTTTGATTTTTCTAATTGATAATATTTAGCTACAAATTTTGGATTAAGAGTAACTTTTGAAAAATCATATTTCCCCCAAGGGAAATTAAGTAAAATATATGGCTCAGAAATGAAATTAAATTTATTGTTTATCTTATAAGAAGCTGACTTTTGAGAATCAGAACTCACACCAATAAAAAGCCAAAGAAGAATATTACAACCAAATAAAATTTGGAACCAAGCAGTGCTTAGATAAGCTGGATTGTAAGTAGCTTCTACTATGTTATCTACAATTATAACAATTGATGGCAACATGAATTGAAAAGATGTAATACCTTTGTTAGGCGATTTCACCAAGAAAAGAAGAAAAATAAAAGCTAATATATTAAGTGCTATAACCATTAACAAACCTTTCTATGTTTTTCTCTTTTGACAAGATAAAAACTTTTAATGCTTTTAAAGTAGAAATATTCTTTTAGAAAAGTAAAAGTAATAAATTCTGTAAAGTTTCTTTTTCTATCTTGTAAATCATAGTATTTATCTACAAATTTTGGATTAAGAGTAACTTTTGAAAAATCGCATTTACAGAACTGTAACATTAGTCTTTTATCATTTTTAGAAATAGAATCGGATTCATCATGAATCGTGATAGATATTTTATCAGAATCATAGCATAAATGACCTGAAAGGGGAATAATAGCCCATAATATACCATTAAAGATTGAACAAAAAAAGATTAGGAAAATAGGAAGTAAACTATTTACGAAAATTGAATTTCCATAAATAAGAAACAAAATACAGAAATATTGGAAATCAGTAAAACTTCCATTAGGATTGAACCATACTGAAATTAAAATAATAAAAATTAAAATATTTAATAAAATGAAAATCATTGTAGAACCTTTCTAATCGTTTAAATACCAAGCAGTACAATATAAGGCATCTTTTTTAAGCGTTACTAAGTCTTTCCACTTTTCTTCAACTTCTGCTGTCTTAAAACGCTCTTCTAAAATAACAGCATAATAGTTAGGAGTAGTTCGTACTTCTACTTTAAATTCACCTAATTTCTTGTTTACTTTCTTTGTTTCTTCATGAGCTAATGCCAAATCAGAGATAAATTCCTTTAACTTTTCAGCATCACTATCAAAGTCATAAAAATATTTACTTTCTAGAGCATGCTCTGGTTGAGCTGCAATCATAGCAATTCGTGAATCAAGACTGCCTAAGTTCAAATCTTGATGGTCTAATAGATAGTGCATAAGGCTATGTTGAACTGTCTTATGGTTGCGTTTGTTCAATGAAACGTACATACGGCTAAATTCATTCTTTTTACCTTGTTTAGCCCAAGCTTCAAAAATAGGCACTAATTCTTCATCAGTCATTGTACTAATAAATGAAGTTTTTCGACTTGAAAAGCCTTCCACTTCAATATTATCTTTTGGTCGTGAAACAAAAGAAATTACTCTCAAGTCTGTTTGTTCTTCTTCTGTTTTATACCATTTGTTTAAGTTGCTCATTGTTTATTCCTCTTTCATTTCTTTATGGTTATATTATATAATAAAGATTTCACTTTGTCAATACAAAATAAAAAAGAAAGAGAAAATTTTCTCTTTCTTAGTATTTTTAATCGAGTCTTAACTCAAGATAAATACCTGACTGCGAATCAAAGCTATTGTATCAAAACAAGCTTTCAAAGTCAAGAAATACTTGCGATATAGAAATTAAAAAAGGAGTAAGTTAATGGCTAAATATCATATAACTCCAAGGGGCGAAGTTAAACTATGTAATGCTAAAGTACATTGTCGCTATGGAGATTACAACCCTCACTTTGATGACCCAGAAACAGCTCAACTCTTTGCTGATAATTGCTTTGATAGACTTAGATTTGATAATACAATCAGAACTTTAGATACAAGCGGTTTTGATTTAAGAATGAAAAATAAAAATAGTCTACCAAGTAGAGTAAAAGATATAACTGGAGTAAAACAAAGAGGATTTGACTACGAATGTTATATGAGCTCTTGCTATGCCGAGTCATTGGGGTTAAGAAATGTTTTAGTACAAGATAAGAATGGTTCATGGCATGCAATCAATCAAAATGGAGCTATTCCAAATGTAGATGAAAACAAAATGAAAGAGTTAATCAGTAATGCTAGACAAAGTTTAGAAAGTGCTTATGACATTGCTAATGAAAATAACTCAGAAAAATTCTGTCGTGCTATTTATTACAGTGACGACTCTGATTCAATGTTTATTCAAACTGGCGCTCCAGAGCTTCTTGATGCAGCTGTTGTTGAAAATGGAGAAACACAATTACTAGAGATTAAGAAAACTCACTCTAGTGGTGCTCAAACTTTTGAAAGAACTTTAGGAATTGGCCACGATAGTGCTTTTGAATTAAGAGATGAAGATTACAGCACTCTACACCCAGAAATATTAGAACAAGTAGAAAAATTCAGAAATGATAACTCTACTAATCAATACAATCTTAAAGTTTCTAATTTCGTAGCTACTGAGCAATTCGTAAGAGATTACCAAAGAAGTGGCAGCTCTGAATTTGTTTGTACAGATAAAAGAGGTAGAGCTATTTCAATAGATATGACTCGTGACCCTCAAACAGTTGCTAAAGAATTAGTAAACAATGGATTTGTTACTACTCTTAAAATCAGAACTAATCTAAATACTCGTAAATTAGATAGTAATGCTATTTATAGATTAAGAGAGAATAAAGAAAAACTCTATACAGGCGATTATGTTAAAGCAGCCGGTGGTCATAGAGCTATTCCATTTGAAAACTTTGATAAATCTAAAATGACTAAAGTTAGAAACAAAGTTAGAATTGGAGAATATTTACTACCTGTTAAATGGGAAGATAAAGACAGTTATACTGGTCCAATTACACTTGATAAAATGGAATACTTTGCTCCAGTTATGGGCGGGGATATTAAAAAAGTTAGAGATGAAGAATACTAAAAAAGATAGCATTAAGCTATCTTTTTTTAGTTAAATTTTTAATTCATAAGTGACTTCATCATCGTTCACTGTTTTTGTACCGTTAAATTTGTTATAAAAACTAATTCCAATTTTATTTTTAATTGAACAATTCAATTTCAAAGTTTGGTTTTTCTTTAGTAAATATTCAATAATAGAAGTTCCATAATTCATTTTACGATACTCTGGCTTAATGTATAAGTATCGTAAAATATGAGAGTTGTAAGGTGTTAAGGAATAAAAACCGATAATAGTGTTGCTTTCATCAAGAATGAAATAAGAAGAATCATCTAGGATTAAATCCTCAGCGTAATTCATAAACAAGTTATTATGGTAAACTTGTAATTCATTATAAAAATCACCTAATAAATCATCAAGCAAAAATATATTATCTCGGCTCGAGTAAATCTTTCTAATATTCATAAGTATTCACCTTATAGGAAGCGGTCGTAATCACCATCATGAAGTACACTTGATTCATAGTGGAAGTTGCAATAAGTAAGAAAGTCTTCGATACGTTTTTTAACAACTCTTTTAGTAGTTGTTTTATGAAGCAAAGTTAATTCTTTCAATTCATCTTTTGAAAATGAATAATTCAAGTCTTTTGCCATTTTCTCAACTTGCATACCACGTAAAGCCTTTTCCCAATTATCTGTAATATGTAATCGAGTCATAGCAGGTTGGAAGTTTTCATCAGTCAAAATGAAAGCTTCTTTAAACAAGTTTTTGATTTCTTCAATTGTTTCGAGTCGTTCTTTTGGAGTTTTGCTTTTTAGAATAACGTCAAATTCATTTTGTAGATGATAAATGAAACGAGCTTCATCATCAACTTCCATAGCATTAAGTAAAGTTTCAATTTCATCATCTGAATCATTAAAATAAATTTTTGAATAAAGACTATATTTTTCTTTGATAAGTTCTGCTTTATCCAAGATAGCTTTTTCCTTTTGATAAGCTTCAATAACAGAAGCAATAGTTCGCAAATCAGCAACTCCCATATTTTCAAAATCTTTGAATGATAAGATTGTTTCAATATGTTGAGCTTTTTCTGTTTTCTTCATTTCTGCAATTTTCTTTGTTAAATCAATAATCATTTTTAATTCCTCTTTTCATATTTCCTTTATAGTTATATAATACAATAAAAATTTCAATTTGTCAACAATAAAATAAAAAGAAAGTAATTTTTTGTTACTTTCTTTATTTGTTCCAATTTTTAGTTAAGAGCTTCATTATGTTTGATTTGTGTTGTTGAAGTAGAGCCATTTTTTCAGAATCAGCTGTCTTTTCTAATTCTTTAATTTTAAGCTCTCCTACTAGGCAAAGCCATTTCAAAGTTTCTTGTTCTTCTTTAGTCAATTTATTCATCTTCTTTTACCTCGAAAATTTTTGAAGTACCTAAGAAGTAAGGAGCAACTGCTTCAAATTCTTCATCATTCATCACAACCATAGCTTTATCAATAATCATTGCTTGGATAGTAATATTGTCTGTTTCTAAAGTAACTGGACATTCAGTAGCTACATAGCGGACAGCTTCTGCCAAAATCCATGGGTCAAGATGATTTAGTAGTGAAGTTGAGAAGCCTTGATTTAATGCTCCATTTTCTTCAATGTTTTCACGTAGCTCTGCTAAACTTAATGCTTTTTTAGATTTTGTATCTGGTTTCATTTTAGTTCCCCTTTACTTCTTTGATTTCTTTGCCTTCCAATTGAGCAATTAGTTTAAAGTATTCATCAGCTAAATATTTATCAGTACCAACTGTTTCTCGTTTAGTTCCATCAGTAAATACACAAGCAAAAGTTTTAATTTCATTGTTTAATACTACATTGTTCATTGTTTATCTTCCTTTTCGTTTCTTTATAGTTATATAATACAATAAACATTTTGTTTTGTCAACAATTTTTAATAAAAAATTTAAAAAATAAAAATATTTTTGAGCTCTGAAAATTTTAATTTTTTATATTGCTCAGGCTGAATTTGAATGTTGTTATATCGTCACTCACTGCACGCTAAAACTGAAAAACTGCAATTTCGATAAATGTATCGACTTTGCAGTAAAACAGCTTATAATCGCTTATTTTAATTTGTTCAGTAACAAGAGTTAGTTTTCAAGAATGTACTCAGACTTCTCTAGCATAGTTCCAAAAGCGGCACTTTCCTTACGACTGAACTTTAGTTCTTTATCAACGTTATAAAAAGTTGACAAATAAATAAATTTCTTTTCATTATCAATATTAAGCCATAATGATTTATAACCTTTTAAATCTTCTTCTACTGCTTTTAGATTTAAGACTTCATCATCTTCATTCCAATCAGATTTATAGCCCAATTGTTCAATAGCTTTAAATAGTTCAATAAATTTTTCATAGTTATCAAACTCAATGAAAATCAAGTCGTAAAATTTAAGATTTTTGATAACTTCTTCTTTTGTTAGTTTGTTTCCGAGATATTGTTTCATTTTTCTGTTTCCTTTTCTATTTTGAAATAAATCTTAAGCACATTTTTGAAGTAATTGACTAACTTGAACTAATTTTGATTTTCCAATTCGCTCTGAAATTGTTGCAGCACCATGGAAATAAAGACCAACTGCACTAAGTAAAGTTGAAATATTGCTTTCTTCAATATGAGTACCAAGAAGTTGATTCCATTCTTCAATAGAGCCTTCGTAAACAAAGCGTTTGTTGTGGTATGGGGAAGTAACTCGAATTTTCATTTTAGTAAACCTTTCTAATGTTTTTTGACTGTAATAGTTGTTTCAGTTTTAGTCATTTCATTCATATAAGAGATTGTTAAAATATTATTGTTGAACTCAATAAAATCAAGTAAATAACCAATTGTTTTCATAACATTACTTGGACAGGCTGGGTAAGTATGGGAATAAACGTATGCCGGAGTAGAATTTATTTTTGTTTCAGAAAGAAATATTGGGTAGCGCAAGAGTAAATCTAAAATTTGATTTGTTGTTCTTTCTTCTTCCTTGATTAAAATTTTTTCTTGCTTCAAGCAAGAATTATTACCATGTAATAAGTTTTCAATTGTTACAGTATATTTGCTTATCATTAACACCACCTTTCTAGTTCTTTTCGATTGCAATAGTTGTTTCAGACTAATTAACTGGGTTCCAATAAGAAATCTCAAAATAATTTTCAGCTTTAATCTGTTTGTAGATTTCTTTAATGATTTCTGCTTTCTTAAAAATGCTTTCATCAAAGTAATCATAATTAGAGCCAATTTTCAATTTGTTTAATATTAAATGGCTCAAAATTAAATTCAAAATTTGAATAGTTGACTTTTCTTCATCTTGGATTAGATATTCTTCAGGCTGACCAGAATAATCCCAAGTCCCGTAATGAGCAGATTGGATTGTTACAGTATATCTATTCATTTTTTATTTTCCTATATAGATTCCATAAATGATTGTAGTTGTATAATGATAATATTCCTGTCGGTTTGTATTGACAGAAATAGCAATAACTTTAAAAACCTTTTTCTGTAATATTATCAATAAAATCATTAACTTCTTTATCAAGTTTCCAAGGTGTATCAGCATAGATGATTTTTTGTTGTGGAACACGAACATCAGTTGGTATCATAATTGGCTTCATAAAAAATTTCCTCTTTCTTTATTTCTACAACCATTGTACAACAAAAGTAATTACTTGTCAACCAAAAAGATTTACAAAAAATAAAAAAGTAGCTTTGTAGCTACTTAATTGTTAAATCAATTTACAATATTTTGAGATTGTTCTTTTTTATCATCGTCCTTATGAACAAAAGCTTTTAATTCTGCTACAAAATCATCTGGTAATGTTACAATCACAGAAGCTTCACGCTCTTCAATTACTTCTTTAATATAAGGACTTGTTACTTTATAAGTTAGGTCAATTTCTTCAATTTCTATATATGGAAAAGCTTGTTTTTCCTTAATGAAATTAACCAAGTTCTCAATCTCAGTATATCTCATATTTTCACTGTTTCTGATGCCAATATTACTAATACTCTCTGATTTGTAAACAAGACCATTCTTTTCAATTAAATATATTGTCTTACCCCAAGAGCCAGGTTTAAAAGAAATAGTATAACCTTCATCTCGTTTTAGAATTGTTCCAGTTGAGTAATATTTAGATGTAAGTTCTCCATTCCATTCCCAAAGACTCTTTAGAGAAACCAAAAAACTACAAAAGAAAATCATACAACCAATACTATAAATTAAAATAACTATTCCAAAAATCATAATATAAATATGATTACTTAATGCAAGAGCACTTCCTACAATACCACAAAATATACCTAATATAAACTCAAAATAGATAGCAATACGGAATCTATCCCCAATTTCTGCTGATTTTAATTGTACTTTATTTCTTTTTAGAGTTTCAACTAAAATTTTTGTAATCATTTTTTCATCAACCTTTCTTTCCTAACAAACTCATATATTTTTCATAAATCACTTCATCAATAATTCTACTAGCAGAGTCAATCTTAGCGAAATCTTCAATCAAAGCAACTGTATCTTCATCTAACTTATCAGTCTTAATTGCTTTAACAGTTAAACCGTCATGTGCTTTCATGTGTTGATAAATTGCTTCAACAATTTTCAATTTAGATTCACTTAAATCATCTTTGAATTTTACAAGAGCGTACATTGCTCCGACATATTGGTGGTTGACAAACATACTATGTGAGCCATGAACTTCAACAAAGTAATCATGTGCTACTCCTTTTGACTGAGAAGGTTTTTTAGTAATTCCTTTACCTAAATCGTGTAATTCTGCTAAAGTAACAATTTCATCTTTTGTGTAATGAATTGATTCAGATTGAGCTTTAGCACCATCAATAGTCATTTGAATATGTGTGTCAACATCTTCGGCATGATATGGAGAATCGTGCTTCATTCCTTTAATCATAGCAATTTCATCTTCAAAAGCTTTATAGTCACCAACAACTTGAATTTTATCACAATCTACACCAATACGTGGTACTTGCAAGCTTTCATACATTCTACGGATAACACTTTCAGGTACTTTTGCAAATCCTACACGTTGAGAGTTTTGCTCTAAAATTGTTGCAAGTGGTTTTACAAGTACTACTGCTTCAATTTCTGCATATTTCTTGAATTGTTGATAAAACCCCTTACGAAGTTTACGACTTAAGTTAGTAGCGTCATAAAAGATAGTATCATATTGTTTAGACAAAAGAGCTTCTTTCATTCGCTCATGTAGTGTTTTAAAAACAACTGGAATAGCTTCAGGTGCATTACCGGCTTCCAAATCGCCAAACAATTCAATGCGTAGCTTATCAGAAGATAATACTAATGATTTTTCTGTTTTAACTTTTTGAATGTATGTTGATTTTCCTACACCAGCAACACCAATCAATACTTTTACTACTGTCATTTTTCTTACCTCGTTTCTATATTTACTATTATACAATAAGAAAAAGAACTTGTCAATAGATAAATCAAAAAAGATTAAATAAAGGAATAATATAACTATATACATAAAAGGACTAGATAAATGAACAATAAAGAACTATTAAACGAAATACTACTTGAAAATTCAAATTTTGATGAAGCACTAAAAGGAGCAGAATATACTTCACAAACAGAAGCAATTATCCAAATGTTAATGGGCAATAATGTTTTCCTTAGTGGCCCAGCGGGATCCGGTAAATCTTTCGTAATTAGAAAATATTGCGAATTAGTTGAATCGTTTAATCCCAAAGTGAAAATCCATAAAACAAGTACTACTGGATTAAGTGCTATCAATATTGGTGGACAAACTATTCAATCATTCTCTGGTATGGGAATTTATAAACATACCTATGAAGATTATCTTAAATTACCAGGTGTTACGGATTCGGGCTTATATAGAGGTAGCTTATTCAAGATTAGAAGTAGTCAAATCTTAATCATAGATGAAGTTTCTATGCTTAGTGCTAGAGATTTACAATTTCTTGTAGATAGAATTAAAGACATAAAAAAGAATATTAAATATTTACAAATTATTGTATCTGGCGACTTTACTCAATTACAACCAGTTGCTACTAAAAAAGACATTGAAACATACGGCCAAGATTTAGCAGATTTTTGCTACGGCACTAGAGCTTGGGAAGAACTTAATTTCTCACTTTGCTATTTAGATAAAATCCAAAGAACAAGTGATAGAACATTGAAAGAATTACTTGATAATATTTCTTTAGGAAATGGATTATCAAAAGAAGTGGCAGATACAATTAGAACTATTCCAATCTCTACTACTAAATACAAACCTGGTGTAGCATTATTAGTTTCAACTAACTTCCAAGTAGACAAAATCAATGAAGATAATCACAAGCTAAATAAAGGTGAATTATTTACTAATGAAACTTGGTGTAATCCAAGAACGCCTGAAGATAGCGAAAAATATGCTTTTAGAGAGTTAAAATTACCTGAAGTTCTAAGAGTAAAACATGGTGATACTATTATGATTACTTCTAATGAATCTGCAGCTATGCCATATTCTACTCCACATATTAAATATATGTTAGATGATAAAGAACGTTTGATTAGAACTAACGAAGCTAAGCTTTTAAAAAATGGAATGATTGGAACTTTTGAACTAATTGACCATGAACCTTACTTTAAATATTTCGATTCTGATTTAGATAAAACTTTCTATTATTTGATAAGTGAAATTTATTACACAAAAGAAGAAGTTACACCAGAGCAACTTAAGAAAAGAGAAGAATTAAAGAAAGACATTAAAGAGAATGTTTTAAGTCATTATACTAAAGAAGAGCAAAAAGCTTATAAGAAGAAAACGAATAAATGGTTAGTAACACAAATTGATTCAGAAGTAGAAGATGAATTATTAAGAGCAACTAAGAAGAGTAAATTGTCAATCATATTGGCAGAATGTACGCAATATCCGATTAAGCTTGCTTATGCGATTTCAATTCATAAATCACAAGGACAAAGCTTTGATAATATTACTGTAGATTTAACTAATTGTTGGACTCCAGGGTTAGGTTACGTTGCATTATCAAGAGCAACTTCTCTTAAAGGGATTTCATTATTAAGAAATGTTACTAATGGAAAAGTACTTAATAAAAATGCTGTATTAGTAACAGATAAATCTATTGAAATTAAAAAAGATATTATGAAAAAATCAAAAGAACTTAGAAAAGCGAATTTAGATTTTTATAAGAAATTATTTAATGATGAAATTGATTTCATTGAGTTATTAAGAGAAGCTCGTCCGAGAATATTTTCTAAACTAGATGATGAATTTCCATTCTAATCTTGCTAAATAGATTTCTAAATGTTCGTAAATCAGGCTACAATTGTGTCAAAACATTGACTAAATTGTTCGTATTTTTAAAACTAGAAAAACACTTAGATTTTTGGTCTAAGTGTTTTATTTTTAATTTTGTTTAAAATAAATTTCTAATCTCTCTTTTCCTTGTACTTCTTCATGGGTAGTTTCTTGTAATTTATTTTCACAATCCCCATCAAAAGGAACATAAATATATTCACTAGAATCATCTTCATAATTGATTTCCAAAGCAACAATATCGGAATGAGAAGTTAATCGTTCATAAGCATTGTATTCCTTAGAGAAAGAAGTATATCTAGTTTTGAGTTTCTCCACATCTAAAATGAGTAAAACATCTTTTGCTACTAGAGATTCAGTTTTTAGAGTTTGATTTTCTGTTTGCCAAATATCTATGTATTTTTCTAATCCGGAAAAATTAGCTTCAATTAAATCTGTGTTTGATAAGATGATTGTTTCACAATTTTCTAGGACTAACTCATAGCTTTTTACTGATTTTTGGTTCATTTAATTACCTTTCTTTTTTATAAAATAAGACCATAAAAAATTTTTTATTTTTCCTCTTTAGTTATATTATCCATGAAAATAACTTCTGAAGCTAGAATATAAGGTTGTAACCATACTGATAAAATTCCCATAGTGAAAAATGATAAAATTTCCCAGCCAAAGAAACTTAAATGTTGAATGAATAATGCCATTTTATTTCCGTTCATACCAATTCTACTTTTGGTAATGTTTTGCATAGGACTGTTCGTTTTGTAGTCATTTGAATAGAATATAGATAAAGAGTAAGAATAACTTTTAACTAAAGCAATAAACGCTCCAGCAAATGGAATCAATGCCCAACAGAAAATTAAAGCATTTGATACAAGGAATGTATATATATTTTCTTTGGTTAGACAGTTTAAAATGTCTTTAACTTGATTTGAAAAGCCTTCAGAAACTTCTATTTCATTTTTAACAACTTTATATAAATAGATTTGAGCGGCCAATTCATAAAAAGCAGCTATAAATGCAAATATATATACTGGTAAATGATAATGTTCAGGCATCAATAGTATTGTTACAAAAACTATCAATGATAATATAAGATTAGGAAGCCCTATTGCCTTCCAAATCTTATTTCTTTTAATCAAAGCTCTTGCTTGTTCTTTAATTTCGATTCTTGTTTTCATATAAAAACATACCTCTGTTATTTTAATATTTTTTTAAAATATCAAAGGTTGTCCGAAAACAGCTTTCCTTATGAAATAGCTATTTTTAAGACTCTTATAAAGTTTTGTTTTTAATTTTCTTTATATTTATAAGTGAGTTTTGGAAGTTTGTTATCTTCGGGAAGAGTGTTTAAAAATTCTTTTAATTCTTTTACTGTTCCAAGTTTAGTAAAATCAATTTGTTGGTCAAGAGTTGTAAATGGAGTAATATCTTTATTTTCATAATCACCATCACCGTGCATAACTTCCCATTTAAAATAACTACCTAAGTCAGTTTCTATAACATATAACTTAACAAGTCCAACCCAATAATCTCCATATTCAAAATAAGGATACGCTAAATGATTAAGAAGTTCAATCAATTCATTTCTAGTAAGCATTGAAGCTACTTTTGGAAGAGAAGTTATTGTTAAGCCAGCGCTTGGGTAAGTGTCATAAGCTAAGACACCAGAAATAAATTTAAGATAAAGTGGTACTAATTCTTGAGTAGGATTTTCAATTTCTTCTTTAGTAATTTCATAATCTAAGTCAACTGAATCAGAAAAATTTTCAATCGGCACATTTCTTGACTCGCTATTGAACACTGCAATATTTTTAATAATTTCTGATAATTTTTGCGGTGTTAAATATTTAAGTTTAGGATTCGGGAAATCCTTTCCATGATAGTATTCATTTCTGCCATAATCTTGTTTAAAGTTTAATTCAATTTTTGTTTTTGTAATAGTCATTTTAACCCTCTTTTCTATTCATTTCTTTTAGAGTATATTCTAGGATAGTTTCACTCTCTGGCACATGGTCAAAATTCCAATTAAGGCCGTCAAGCAAAGTTAAATTGTTCCAAGCATATAACCAATCTTCCATTCGTGATTGAATATATTTATTAGTCCAACTTGTTTCAAAATATTCTGCATCATCACCAATTTCTTTTTCTAAGTATATAGGATTGCCTTCTAATTGCATAATTTCATTTAAGAAAGGTCCCTCGTGGTCATTCTTGTTTAATGAATCTTCACTTAGGATATTTTCTATTTCTTTCATGGTGGTTTCCTGTAAGATATAGATTGGTAAATAAGTTTCTATTGGATAACCATTCTCAGTTTTAGCTTCTTCTAGTTCTTCGCTAGACAAACAATCATCATCATTACAAAACTCAAAAAACAATTTATTATCTTTTGTTGTAATAATATTAAGTATTGAGCCTTCCATTCCAGCAATTCCGCCCAATAAATATAGACAGGTTCTATTTGTTATTTCACTAAATTTCATTTATAACCTCAACCTTTAGTTTTTATTCTCTTAATAGATAAATAAAGATAGCTTAATTTGTGATAGGTGTCATGAGTTAAACTTTCTATTTCATAAGTTGTTGGAATGTTAGTTCTAACCCAATTAGCAACATCATCACAATCATTCAGCAATTTTTCTTGTTCAGCTTTTGTAATTTCTATATTGTTCTTTTGAAAATACCAAATTGCTCTATCTACTTCATTGATTGAAAAACCCTGCTCAAAAACATTGCTCAAACTATGTTCTAAAGCAATTTTAACTATTTCCTTATAGTATTTTTCTCGAAATTCTTCAATGAAACTATAAGATTCTTTAGTTATATAAGATAATTTTTTAAGATTATTCTCTAAGTCATATAAAGTTTCAGATTTAGGAGCTGCAATCATAGAACGAAGTATGATTTTATTACCTTCCATTTTTATTTATCCTTTCTTTTTTTTGAGTAATTCTATTATATAATATTTTTAAAATTTTTATAATTGATAAATTAGCATTTTTTAGTAAATAGAAGTTTATAGGTATTAAAAATGTTCTATTTGTTATTTTTAATATTTAGGATAAGAAATAATCTTATCTCACGGTTGTCCTACAACAACCATTATTTGCTCACTTTATCTAAAATAAAGATTGTTACAAATTACTTTTTTATAATTTAATCAAAATTGGATTAAATCCTAATTGTTCTCTTTTACCAATAATATAATTGGAATCTTCTTTAATCATAGTATTATAAGCTCCATTTACATCGGCATTGATTTTTCTTTTAGAACTTCTATATAAGCCCCTTTTAATTCTTTTGCCAGAGAATTTATATTTTTCACCTTCTTTATAATTAGGTATTTTATCATAATCTAAAAACGAAGCTTTTGAAGTATAACTTTCTTCTCTCACAATAACTGTTATACCTAACAATTGGCATTTATAAGTTAATTGATTGATAAATTTTGTATAAGGAATATTTGCAAAATTTTGATTATTTCTTTTTCCAATATTGATACCGTTCTTCCAACCACTATTATTACCAATAATTACTTTACTTACATCTCTCTCGTCAAAATAATTTGCTAAAAATTTTGTAACTTTATGAATCTCATAAGAGATTTTGTTATTTCTTTTTAGCCAAAGACGGTCAAGAGCTTTCGAAGTAAAGACATTATAAGGTAATAGCGATTTTCTTTTTGAAGTCATTTTGTTATAATATTGGTTAATGGATTTGATTTTCTTGCCAGAAATCAGAATAGGATTATCACCATCATTTGTAACAACAGTAGCAATGTTGTTTACTCCTAAATCAATAGCTGCTACTCTTTGATTTTGTTTAGCTTTATTCTCTTTTATTTCATAAATTACTTCTATCACATAACAGCTTGTTTTCGGTATGATTCTTATTTGTTGAGGATTATCTACCTTGGTAGGAATTGTTAAATTTAAACTTGATTTACAGATAATTAAATTATTATCTTCATCTCTTTTATTTGAAAAAGTCTGTTTATTAAATTCAACAATAAATCTACCATCTGTTTTGTGTAAGTATTTAGGGAGTCTGACTTTTTTATTATAATCAGGCTTTTTGACTAAACTCCAAAATGATGAAATATTATTACCCAACTTTTTCAAAACAGTATTTGATACTTTTGAGGGCAATTCCCTATAATCAAATTGATTACTTTGATTAAAAATTCTATTTATATTTTGCCAAGTTAAAGTATCTTCTTTTTTATCAAAATAAGATTGTCTAAATTCAAATAAGGCAGCATTATAAAGATTCTTACTTTTGAAACAGAGTTCATCACAGATAGAATATAATTTATGATTGGGTCTAATCTGATGAGTTTCTGTTAGATTCATTAGTTAATTCCTCCATAAATTGTTCTGTATTTCTTTTTGTTAGTTATATTATATAATATTTTCTTCACTTAGTCAACAGAAACAAATAAAATTTAAACTCTAAAATGAGTAATTCTAAGCTGTTTTACTGCAAATCCAATACATTTATCGAAATTGCAGTTTTTCAGTTTGAGCGTACAGTTAGTGACGATATAACGAGATTCAAATTCAGTCTAAGCAATTCTAAAAATCAACATTTCAAACAGTTGAAACTATTTTTATTTTTTATATTTTATTATTGACAAATTAGAAACTTTGTTGTAATATATAAATATAGAAAAGGAAATTAACAACAAAAGAAATGGAGTTTTTTACTATGACGAAAGAAGCTATTAAGAAAAATATTGCAACTCTTGCTAAATCACAAGGATTCTATGGGCGATTGCTTAATCAAATTGAAGATGATGAAGCTGTTCTTGATTACCTTCATGAGAAATCAATTCAAGAAGGCTGGAAAGATGCTGTAGATATGGTTCTGTCTATTGAAAGTTAAGAAAGAAAAGAGAGTAAAAATGAAAGACATTATTGATAAATTTGCTAAAGCTCATAAAGACTTCAAACTTTATATTAGTTATGGTTTAATGACTGATATTGGATTAGATTGTAAAACTATTAACACTGAAACTTATATGATTTCAACTATAGATAGAGATTTTGAATTTAGAGCGAATAATAGAAGCAGATAATTTTTATAGATATTTCTTGTAAAATATGATAACTTTCTGATTTATTTTCAATTGATAATAAGTTAGTAATTTGTTATAATAGTAACAATAAACACCATAAAAGGAGAAAAATGAAGAAGAAACAAGTTCAATGGAAAAGTTTTAATATAAATATGCCAGATGAATTAAAGCCTATTTATGATTTTCTACAAAATGAATTGAACTTTATTCTTTCCAATGATGAAACAAGAGCTATTTTAGATAATATAGACTTATCTAAACTAAGAGGTGATGTTTGGCGAGACTTAAGAGATGGTCTTAAATTTAGAATAAAAGATTGGCCACTACATAACAAAACATGGCACTCGTATATCTTGTTTGAAAATATTAGACGAGAAATAAAGTCAAAACAAGAAGCAATCATCATTTGGAATGAATTAGTTAAAAACGATTATAACATCAATGAAGAGTTATTCAATTCATTACACAAATTAAATCTTTATCCAACCAGAAGTAGAATTGCTAATATTAAAAGAAGTAATTCTGTGCCAGAATTAGCAAGAAGTGCCGTATTTAATTTGGATTATACTGTTTCAGAAAAACAATTCTTTAGAATGAAAAGTAACAATATTTGTGAAATAAAGGTTGGAAAGAAAGATTGGATTGAGTATGAGATAGTTTTTCCGAGCAGTATTGATTCACGATTTACTGGTGAAATTGCGAAGCCTAGATTTGTCAAGAGAAAAAGAGATGGTAAATATATTGGTATTTGTTCTTACCTATATGAAGTAGGCGATTATGAATTAGAAGATAAAATCTTAGGTATAGACATTGGTAAAATTAAATTATTTAGTTCTGTTATTATGGATAAAAATGGTGATTTTAGTGATGAATTTATCAATACTAAAAGAAGCCAAGAAACAGAATATAAAATCAATAGGCTCTATGAAAATAAACAAATTCTATTTGACAAAATCAAATCTTATGAAGATTTAAGATTAACCAATCAATCTAAATATGAAATTTGGAAAAATCTTTATTCTAATATTACAAATAAAATTACTAACACTAAAGATTATCAAGCTAAACTTCTTTCAAATGAAATTGTGAAATTAGCATTAGAAAAGAAGTGTAAAACAATTCATATTGAAGATTTATCTTGGCTAAATTCTCAAGGTGGAAAATGGAACCACTCGCAAATCCATTCCAAAATTATAGAAAAAGCTTCTATGTATGGTATTAAAGTTGAAAGAGTTTCTGCATTTAATACAAGTAAGGAACACCCAATAACAAAAGAAGTTGGTGTGATTCAAGATAGAACAGTTAAATTTACAACTGGAGAGATTGATAGGGATTTATTAGCCGCTATAAATATAGCACTTCGTTCTACTAATATTAAACTCAAAAAATCTTTACCTAAGAAAGCTAAGACTAAGAGAGTTAAACCCAATTCAAACAAAAAAGAAATAAAAGAGAAAGTAAACAGTATTAAAGGAAATGGTCAAATTGTGTCATTTCTAACGAATGTACTTGATTCAACAATTCAAGTTGAATTAGGAGTTCGTCCTCTATCTGAGGTATTACCTTACAACTCACTTATTGATTATTACAATAAGTTACAGGTGTAAGTAACAATGAATTTAACAGAACATTCTTTCCAGAGTGTGAACACATTATTTTGCTTGGAGATAATGAATATATTTCCACACACAATGAAACAGACTTTAAAAATGATAATTTTTTATTTTTATTTAATGTACAAACTGGAGAATTTAAAACCTTTGGAAATCCTAATAGAGCAAAGATTCTGAAAGCAGTAACTAGATTAGACAATATTATCAAAGGCTTTAAATATATTAACCAATATAAAGATAAAGGTGCAGATTATTTGGATAAGACTTTTAATTGGTTAAGCTTTTCAATGCAAGGCCCAAACAAAAGTGAATTACACTTCGACAGTAACTATATTAGTGGTGGATTTTGTATTTGCTATCCGGACGAAGTTTGGGAGATTGACGCTGAAATTGATAGAAATTTTGAACGTGCTATGAAACGATTATTGAAATATAAATAAGGAAACAGAAAAATGATTGACTTTAAAAACATTACTCATGTTGTGAACATTTTTTATTTAGGTGCGATTGCTGGAATGGAAGGTCCTTTGCTGAACATTCTAAAAACAAAAGATGATAAATATTATTTTGAACATTTTATAGCGGAGCCACTTGCAAATGCTTATCTTGTAAAAATAAAACACCCTAAAATAGAAATTCCTACTGAAGCAATTGCTCCTCTACATACAATAAAAGAAACTTCATTAGAAGAAATAAAAAACATATTTAATCATAAGAATTTAACAAAGAGTAAATGGTTATTGTTATCAGAGTTCTTCATTCCTCAAAATGAAACTATATATATGAAATTGAACGAAGATACTTATATTACTGATTACGAAAATCAAGTAAAATATTTTACAGAAAACAAGTTTAAAGAGACTTCTTATGAAAATGAATATATTAGAAAAAGATTTGAACAAGCAGTAATTACTGACTTTGATATTTTGGGAATGTTTAATTGGGCTTTTTGGAAATTAAAACCTAACAATGACGATTATATATTGAACTATATTCTTGAAAATTTAAAATAAGGAACTTATAGACATATAAAATAAAGGTGGGGTAATAACCACCTTTTTCTTTTTTAAAAAACTTTTAAAATTTTTATCTAAATGTGTTGACAAACTAAAAAACTTGTTGTATTATATAAATATAGAAAAACGAAAGAGGAAATTAACAATGGCAAAGAATAAAAAAGTAATTACAATCACATTTACACCAAAACGTAACACGAAGAAATCTCCCGAAGATTTACAAGCTCACTTGAATGAAATGCGCCGTGGAGCTTCTGTAACTAAAAATGGAAAAGGATTTAAACGCCGCCCTAAACATAAAAATCGTGAATATTAAAGGAGTAACAAAAATGGCTAAAGAAAACAAACCACTAAAATCTATCTTGTTTGTTAGTCGAAATAAAGATAATAAACATTTATCAGATTTTAAAGAACGTAGATATGTTCGTCTGACTACTAAAACAGCAGAAGAACTTAAAAAAGATTTTGATAATTGGAGTAAACAAGGCCGAGAGAGAGTTCTGTCGCTTCTATATGAAAATCAATGCTCGTGACCGAGAAATGGCTAAAAAGAAACTTATTCAAGAACTAATCTTTAATGATAACTTTGATTTAGTATCTGCTGAAGCAAAAATTGCTGGTATTGCAAATAAAAAAGAATGTGCAGCCGAACGAAAATGGCTATTTGATTTTGATGATACCGAAGATAAACTTGAAGAGTTCATCAATGATATTAAGGATTGTGATAAAGCTTCTGTTCCACTAGAAATAGAAGTTCACAAAACTCCAAATAGGCATGCAGTTATCGTTAGTCGTGGTTTTGACACTAGAGAATTGATGAAAAAATGGAGCGCTACTGTCGAACTTAAGAAAGACGAAATGCTATGTGTCAATTGGACGGGTAAGGAGAATTAGTTGGAAAGAAAAGGATATGAAATGCTCAAAGGCATTTTTAAGCTAGATAAAGATTGGTATGATTACACTGAAGATGAACAAAAAGAAATTGTAGCTAAAAAAGCAAAAGTTTTGCTTCATCTGGTAGAAACAAATCCCCGCTTGGAAGAAGCACTGATTGGTCATTTGAAACAAGACTATATTGCTTCACTCGAAAAGAAAACCAAAGAGTATATTCTTGGGGTATTTCCTACTCTATCAAAGATGAACAACAAAACTCAAAAAGAAAAATAAACTGCTTATTATAGCAGTTTTTCTTTTTATAAAAAATTTTAAAAAAGTTTTATTTTTATGTTGACAAATTAAAACTCTTGTTGTATAATGATATTACAAACAAGAAATGAGGAAATATAACAATGATTCAAGTATGGTACTATGATAGAAATAAACAAGCTGATAAAACTTACCCAAACAAACTTTCAGAATTTGAAATTGCTGATTTGATTAAGAATGGCTTGACTACAACTTCAGAAGAGAATATTGCTCAATATATGAGTCCATGGTCAACCATTTATAAAGATAAAAAAGATGCTAAGGAAAATTGCCCATATTCTAAAAAACGAGGCAATGTAGTAATCTTCAAAAACATTAAAACAGGTAAATTTACTCGTGCTTAATAGCCGTCAAACTGATTTTGAGGGTTGTTATATCGCCAATGAGTTGTTCAAAATGCTATTGTTTTCCAACTTCGATAAATGTATCGAAACTTAGAAAAGAACAGCTGAGAACAGCTCATTTTTCAGTTTATAAAGATTTACTTTTTTGTTGACAAAATCAACTTTTTTTGATACAATAAAATAAATTAAAGAATTAAAGGGGGTGAAAAAGACATGGACTTGACAGAAAAAGAGATTATCTATTCAACTGATGAAAGATTTGATTTAATTAAAGAATTGTGTCATTTAAGTAAAAATCTATATAATTCAAGTCTTTATGATGTTAGACAATATTACTTTGAAACTAAATCATATAGAACTTGGCAATCACAAAGACCAATCTTTACAAAGAATCATAACCCAGATTATTATGCTCTTCAATCTCACTTAGCAGGGGAAGTGCTAATGCAAGTAGGAAAACAATTCATAGGTTTCTTTAATAATAAATCCAACAAAAAGAAAAGAATCCCTAAATATAAAGATAAAAACGGCTATAATGTGGTTACTTTTCCTAAGATTACTATTTCTAATCAAATTGAGTTTAATAGCGATAAACAGCTCTATACTTATACTCTATGTAAAAGAAGTTACAATCTTAAAATTCAATCATCTAAGCTAAATGTTAAACAAGTCAAATTTGTCTATGATGAAGCAAATAATCTAATTAAATGTTTCAAGATTTATGAAGTTGAACAGCCTAAGTTGAAAAAGGATAATTCAAGGTATTTCTCAATTGACCCAGGTTTAAATAATATTGTTTCAATATACAATAACATTGGAATCAGACCATTATTATACAATGGCAGACCAATCAAAAGTATTAACCAATATTACAATAAAAACAATGCTAAATTGAGGTCAGAATTACCTACTAATGTTAACTCTTCTAAAAGATTAAAACAATTATCTTTTAAACGAAATAACAAGATTGATTATGAAATGCACAAAATCTCAAACCATATTATCAATGAAGCAGTGAAAAATAACATTTCAAAAATCTTTATTGGTAATAACACTGGATGGAAAAATGAAATTAACCTTGGAAGAAGAAATAATCAAAACTTCGTTAATATTCCACATACAAAATTATACAATCAATTGCTATATAAAGGAGCATTAAAAGGCATTGAAGTAATATTTACTGAAGAAAGTTATACTTCCAAAGCAAGTTTCTTTGACAAAGATAATTTGCCTGTTTATGGTGAATCTGATAATCACAACTTCTCTGGCAGAAGAATCAAACGTGGTTTATACAGAGATGGTAAGGGTAATATATGGAATGCAGACCTAAATGGAGCTGCTAATATTATGAGAAAATGTTCTGATAAAGCTTATAAAAATATAAGAAAAACAAAAGAATTGATGAAACGACCAGTTCTTATTACATTATAAAAGTAGCACTCAATTTGAAAAATGAGAGTGTAGAGGCACTTACAGGTGTGCCATTATGAGGAGTTAAATTTCGGTTTAACAAATCTATAAAAGTTAAATCACATTTAGTAACATTTGATTGACCTGTACAAGACTTGAAGCTTTTATAGGAGTTAAATCTTATATATAAAGAATCTTCTATTTATTGCTAAGAAATTAGGCTTTAATGAATTTAGAAGGGGATATAGAGAATGAACTTAATTAAAATTGCTGAAAAATGGAAAGATAATTTATATAAAGATGAAAAAGAACTAAAAACAGATTTAGATAAAATTGAAATCTTTAAACCAATTGAATCAAAAGAAGTCATTGAAGATTCAATCTCATTTAATGGAAATGGTAATAGCTTCCTTGAAGTAGGAGAACTCGTTTTCAAAGATGATTCAAATAAATATAATGAATTTGTAATGCTAGTAAAGAAATTGAAATAAAAATGTAACAAAAAGAGCTATGCTTTGCATGGCTCTTTTCTTATTTTAAGCAGCTCTAAGCGATTTATAGCATAACACACATATTCTATCAAGAGTATCATAAAACTGTCTTAGCAGCTGATTTACGGCCACTCATAACGTTTTAGCATATAAATAATAACTCAGATTTGCTTAAAAAGAGGATTGTTTGAAAAAGGTCAGTTTTTGTGATAAAATAGCGATATAAAATAAATACTTTCAAAAAGGAGAATTTTATTTGAAAAAACAGACTAAAAAAGTAATTATTGGATTGTTAGCAAGTACTGCCTTATTCGGTAGTGTTGCATACAGTGAAGAAATCCAAACAGCTACTGTTGACACTTTGAATTTTGTAACTAATACAAAAGTAGCAACCGAAGAAGATGTCATTAAAGCAAAAGACACAATCAATGAACTTAATCTATCTAAGGAATATAAAGAGTCTACTAAAGACTCTATTAAAGTTAAAATGCCTGAAGATGAAGTTTATAATATTGTGAAAACTGCTAAGACAGAATCAGAAAATAATTCAAAAGCAGAAAATGATAAAGCTTCTGAATTAGTTGATAAATATAACTCATCTAAAACAGAAGATAATTATAAAAAAGCTAAAGATTATATTGCTACTATTTTTGATTCATCTGAACAAAAGACTCTTTTAGAAAAATTAGATAAATCTTACAAAGAAGAACAAAAGAGAATTGAAGATGAAAGAATTGCTAAAGAAAAAGCTGAACAAGCTAAACGTAATACTATTCAATTTGGCTCTAATGGATTACTTGTAGAACATACAAGTGATAATGCTGAAAGAGTTATAAGCTTATTGCTTTCAATTCCTGGTCATGCTAATGGAGCTGTTTATCATGCACAAATTGACCCTATTATCGACCAATTATCAGCTGCAGAAGCAATCCATGTTATTCACCGAATTGAGGGGGCTGGATTTGGCCAGACTGGTGATGGTTTAGCAGGTGTTGATAGCCCAGGCACACATAGAAACTTTATTGAACGACAAGTTAATAATAGATTTGGTGGTTCTATTCACGCATTACTTAAAAAATGGGGAACTTACTCTTACGGTGGGTACTAAAATAAAAAGGAATTAAAATATGATGAACAAAGATTTATTTAAGAAAAACAAAAATCGAATTATTGCAGGTGGTGCTCTAATCCTTATGGTTGGAACACCAATCCTATCAATGCTTGCTTCAAATGCAAATCATTTTACTCACACACAGACAGAAACTACTACTAAAGAACCTGAAACAGAAAAATTTGATTTAGATTCTGTAGCAAAAACACAAGAAGAAGTTAAAAAAGAAGCAGATGAAGCTATTGAAAAGCTAAAAGAGCTTGACTTAACAGAAACAGAAAAGACAGACATTATTCAATCATTAAAAGAAGCAAATTCTAAAGATAGAATTAAACAAATCCTAGATGAAGCTAATCTAAAAGTTGAGAACAAGAAAAAAGAAGCAGAAGCTAAGAAAGCAGAAGAAGAAAAAGCTGCAAAAGTCAAGAAATACTCTGATTTGGTAGACAAAGCAGAGCAAGACAAATCAGTAGATAGCTTCAATAAAGCCGCTACAGAAATTGCTGGTTCTGATTTATCTGATTCTGAAAAAGAAACTCTATATGCTCGTTTACGAGTATTAGAAAACCAAATTACAGAGCCTGAAACTACTACTCAAGCTACAACACAAACAAATTCAACTGCAACAGCAACACCAACTTCTTATACACCTACTCAATCATCTAATGTTGTATTACCAAATGGAAATACACCAGGTGAAATTGGAACATACGCAGCTAAGAGAATGGCAGAAGCAACAGGCGAGTCTCGAGCAACATGGGAACATATTATTGCTAGAGAAAGCAATGGGAATCCAAATGCTTACAATCCAAGTGGAGCATCTGGTCTATTCCAAACAATGCCGTTCTGGGGAGATACTTCAACTGTAGAAGCACAAATCCAAACAGCATTAAAAGCTTATAATGCAGCTAAATCTGCTTATGGAAATGGACTTCAACCTTGGGCGTTATAAAATAAAATATAAAACTAATAGGAGCAATGATTTGCTCCTTTTTTATTGACTTTATATAGTTAATTTGATAAAATAAAAAAGAAGAAAATCTAAGGAGAATTTAATGAAATATTTTGATTGCTGGTTGAGGCCTATTGATAAAAAAGAATATGCCCGAATACAGCAAAGAAAAGAATTATATGAAAAAGGTTTAGGTAGAGTTTTCGTTTTTCTTGATGTGGACGGAGTATTAAATATTAACCAAACAGATGATAAATTTACTTATATAACTTCATCTACGGTATGGAAGATTAGAAATGAAGTATTAGCTTGGATTAAAGAAATGAGCCATTTTATCAATGTACAATTTATTTGGCTATCAACTTGGCAAAATGAGTGTAATGAAATTAACAAGGCTTTGAATATTTACGATTTTCCAATTTCAAATGAATATATTAACCCTAAAGAAGTGGACTCATTAACTATCAAAAAGAAACAAATCAATAAATTAAGGAGCTTATATCCATTAGCTAAAATTGTTTCTATTGATGATGATTTAGCAAAAACAGAAGTAAGTTCTGATTTTCATTTACAGCCAAATCCTACATACGGCTTAACAGACAAGGATTTAGAAATTTTAACTAATAAGATTAAAAAATACTTAGAGTATAGAAAGGTATATTAAAAATGAATAATGAAGATATTCGCAAAATTGTAAGTTTTAAAACTGTAGAAAAGATTAAACCAATTGAAAATGCTGACGCCATTGAATTAGTTTGTTTTGGTGGTTGGCAAGTTGTAGTTAAGAAAGGTGAATTTAAAGTAGGAGATAAAGTTATTTACTTTGAAATTGATTCATTCTTACCAAAAGGAATTAAACAATTTGCTTTCTTAGTTGAAAAAAGCTCTAAAAAAGCATTAGATGAAAAAGGAAATGAAGTAGAAGGTCATGTTTTGAAATCAATTCGTTTGAGGGGAGCATTATCACAAGGATTAGTTCTCAAACCAGAAGATTTTGATAAAGAATTACACACTCAAAAAGACCTAGAAGATTACTTCTATAATGAATTAGGAGTATTCAAATATGAAAAACCAGTTCCTTTAGATTCTTCTATTATTGGTAATTATCCAAGCTTTACTGTTAAGACAGATTCAGAACGAGTGCAAAATCTTTCTGATGAAATTTTGCAAAAACTCAAAAAATCAGCTACTTGGAAAGCAACAGAAAAAGTTGATGGTACATCTTCTACTTGGTGGAAAGATGAAAATAATAAGATTCATGTAGCTTCACGTAACTATGAAATCTCAATTGTAAAAGATTCTGCTCACTATAAAATTATTAAAGATTATAAGTTAGACGAAATCCTAAAACCAAATGAAGTAATTAAAGGTGAAATTGCTGGTGAAGGTATTCAAAAGAAACCACTCAAATTACAAGTTAAGAAATTGCTAATCTTTGATTGGGAAAGTCCTAATCGTGAATTACCAAAAGAATTGGAAGAATTTAAAGTTAAAACATATGATTTACCATTCCCCGAAACAGTTGAAGAAGCTATTGCTCAAGCATATGGCTTGAAATCATTACTTAATCCTAATGTTCAAGCAGAAGGTATTGTTTGGTGGAATAAAGAACGTGAACTTTTTGAAGAATTAGACTTCCGTCCTAATTTCAAAGCTATTAACAATAAATATTTATTAAAATAAAAAGAGTTTTCCAAAAACTCTTTTTTTTACATTTTATTGTTGACAAAATGAAAAATTTGTTGTATTATATAAATATAGAAAAGAAAGAGGAAAAACTCATGAAAAAATTTATTAAAATTGCAGCTGTTATTATTGGAATTATTGCTATTATTACTTCCTCTGTAATTATAAGTAAAGAGCGCTACGAAGCTGAAAATCTTAAAAGGCAGAATCAAATTACACAAGTTGCTAATGTTGAAGAAGAAACAATCTTTGAAACAAAAAGCCAAGATGAAGCTAATCAATTGATTGCTGAAATTCAAAAACACAATAAACGCATTGTAAAAATTGAATTTTTTAAAGACCAGGAAAATTACAAACAAGCTAAGGCTGTTTTAAGAATTACTTATAACAAATAAATTTTAAATGAATAGGTGGAACTAAAAATGACAATATTAACTAAATTAAATGAATTAGCACAACAAGTAAAAGAACAACAAGAAAAACTTCAAGAGCTTTATTCAAATATTGATTACGCTGATGATGAAGTTCAAGATTTTGTAATCTCTATGGTTGACAATGTTTCACAAATGGAATGCTTACAAGCACTAATTTCTTTGGAAAACTTTACTACAAGAAATGGAGTCCAACTTAAAGATTTAAAAGTCGGAACAAAAATAAAAGATTCAGAGTCTTTGGGAATTGAAGCAACTTATCTTTGTACAAATTGGATTTTTGAAAACAAAGAACGTAAGGACCGATTATGGATTGACATTAAGGAACAAGATGTAATCGGTATCTATTACGATTACAAATATACTGATTAAAAAGGAGAATTAAAATGTGGGGTAACCGCAAAAATTATAACGGCTACAAATTGTCAGAAATGTTAAACAAAGAACTTGTAGGCCAACGAATTTATAAAATTACAAATAATACTATTGAACTAGAAAATGGAACTATCTTAACTATTGACCCAAATAAGGGTTGTGATGTTTGTAATGCTGGATGGGCAGAAATGAACATTACTCCAAGCAATCCATACTTTGACGCTGCTGTTATGAATGTTGAATATAAAGACATGAGCAACAAACGCTCAGACAGTTTCAAAATCTTTATTTATATGGCTGACAACAGTTCTGTAACTATGAATGGAAATAACGGTAACGATAATGGTTATTACGGCTCAGGATTTTGGGTATCAGTAACACGATAAAAAGAACTTTTCAATAAGTTCTTTTTTTAGTTTTAGTTTGACTTTTTGCTTAAATTTGTTATAATAGTTATAAAAAAGACTAGTAAAGAGATTTGATTGATATAGAAAAATAAAAAGGAGTTTTCCAAATGCCAAAATTTCATATTGGAAAAAGGGGTAACACGGCTGCTTGCCACGCTAAAGGAAAATGCCCTCTTGGTGGTGAAGAATCTCATGGAAAAACAAGAGAGGAAGTTCAAACTATCATAGACAGCTATTACGAAACAGAAGCAGCTCTTAACCGACATCAAGAATTACCAGAATCAACAAATGCTTTTGAAACCGCTGGAAGATTGAAAGCATATAAAGAAAGACAAGAATATCTAGCTCAAAAAATCAATGGTATTGAACAACGAAATAGAAGTATTTTCTATTCTTCTTATGGAACTGCTGAACAAATTGAAGCTGCTATTGCAAGCAATCCCGAAAGAATTGCTAATGAAAAAGCTTATCTAGCTAATAGAGAAATGGTTTTAGCTGATAGAGATGCTTACAAAGAAAAAGCATTAGCAGAAATTCAACAAAATAATCCTTTTGGTGAAAGATTAACTATTTCTCCAGCAGGTAAGCTATTTGTCAAAGACATTCAAAAAGACGAATGGCCAGCTTATAATAAGATTAAAGACAAACTACAAGAGATTAAAGAAGAAGAACAAAAATATATTGACGCTAGTTATACTTACGCTCCAAAAGATAGACCATTGACTGATAATGAAATCAAAGAAATGCAAGCAGATTTAGAAAAGCTTAAAGAGCAACCAGAACGTATTGATACTACTAAAGATAGAGAAAAATACAAAGAAGTAACTGCTCAAATCGAAAAGTACGAAAAACTTTATAAAGAGCAATTATTTGAAGAACGTACTGGACATAAATTATCTGAGCTAAATCCAGTAGAAAAAGATGTGTCAGATAAAGTAAGAATTGATGAAAAAGGTCATTTTACTAATGTTTATGCTCAATCAGGTGGAGAAACTTACAAAGTTCTAAATGCAAAAGTAGAAGAACATTACTCTTATTTAGAAGTCGAAACTCTTAATGGCGATAAACAAAGATTGAGTATGACTACTAATTGGAATTGGCGCATGACAACAGAAAAAGCTGCTTACAATTCATTACCTAATGTTTATACAGTTGAAGATGATAAAGGAACTTTAACTAAAGAACCTGTTGATTTTCCTAAATTTGTTTGGGATAGCTCAGATTAACAAAATAAAGAATGAGGTGTAATTCATGCCATTTACTAAACAAGCAAAACAACAATTAAAACAATTATCCTTAACTTCTGCTAATAAAAATCGCTCTAATCACTACGCTCGTAAAAGGAAAGGTAAGATTAGAGATGTTAAGAAAGCATTAGTCAATGGAAAACTTTGGCAAAGAGAAAGTATTCGTAAAGTAGTTGGTGAAACTTATCCAGTTTTAACTAACTTACATAAGAAAGAAAAACATTTCTTGGGCTATGTTGATAGCTTTGCTTCAAAAAAATATTTAGAAGAAATCTACGGTAAGGGCATTTACACTGCTGAAAGATATAAATGGGAAGCCAACAATTATAATTGGCACTGGAATGGCGAACGTTATATATTAGAAAACAAAGATGAGCGCTATCAAGTTTATCAAGTAGTATATGCTTATGCTTGTAATTACAAAACTTATTATGCTACAAAAGATTTAGACTTTGATACACTAATTCTTGATGAAGATAACATTGAGAAATATTCTAAATACTTCTTAACTCCATTACCATCTAAAATGAACAAAATCAGAAAAAGAGTAAAAAACAAAGTACCATTTGCTGAACTTCAAGAAATCGTTTCTAAAGATTATGATTTATATGGTGGTATGGATAAAGAAACAGAAGGTAGAGCTCATGTTAGAGATGAATTAAGAAAAATCCTTAGAGAAGCTAATTCTGATTTAGAAGAAAAAGAGCTCGCTGAAAATACTTTATTAGCTAATCCAAAAGATTATGATTATAGAAAATATGATTATCGTTGGTAAAAAAGAAAAAGAATTGCTTGTAAAACAGCAATTCTTTTTTAGCATTAAAATAAGCGACTCTGAGCTATTTTGCTGTAAAGTCGATACATTTATCGAAAAACAGTTTCGACTGTTTTAGCATTCCACTAGTGACGATATAACGACATTCAAAATCAGTTTTAGGTATTGAAATGAGTGGCATTTTTGCTTTTATTCTTTAATATTGACAATCTTGAAAAATTTTTATAGAATATAAATAACTAAACAAGCACGAAAGAGAGAAACAAAGTGATTATTGAGGGATATTTATTTTCCGAAAAAGCAAGAATGATAAATAATATTTATTATGGTATTGTTGAATATGATAACAGTAACTGCATTTATTATAATATTACTGATTATGATTTTGCTCTACTGAAATTAAACACTTTTGTATATAAAGTAGAGGTCAATTCAAATGATGTTTATTCTTTAACACCAAGCCATGTTACAGCCATTAAATATCGAGTAAAAGAAGAAATAAATTTTAATGAATGGATTAGAGCTACTCAATTTACTGAAGATGAATTTGGTCAAGATAAAATTGAATGGGATTCTATTATTGATGGTTCTATGCCAGATGATGAAGTTTTAAGTATCTATAATGAAATTATGGCATTTCAACCAAGTAGTTTGTCATTTGTTCAAATCATTAAGCTCCACGCAATATTAAATCAAGAAATATATGAGCTACCAATCTTAAAACTAAAAATGTGGAACAAAGCATATGTAAGAATTTATGAGTTTTATAATAGGGCATATGCAATAGAGTATAATGTTTACATTTGTGTAAGAGAGGAATTTGTAGAAAGAGAAGCTCTATGTGGGTCAAAAATTTTTGAAAATATAAATAGTGAAGATAGCGGTATTCAACTTTCAAATCTTTTTCTTTTGATAGAAACAAGGAAATTTACTCAGCATGAATTTGAAGAATGCTGTAAGAAATTTATTTGGCGTCTAAATGATGTAGAGAAAACAGTATTTATTAGAGGTGCTTTAGCAGTAAATTACAATATCCCGACTATATATAGAGATATATATGTGGTTGCTCAAATGCTAAAATATCCGGAATTAGTAACAAAATTAACTCGTAAGAATGTCGGTGACCCTAGTTGCATTAGTAGATTACTTATGCTCGGTTATAAAATAAAAGGGAAAGAGTACAAAGGAAAATATATCCCTATTTTAAATGCAAGAAAAATTATGAACAATGATAATTATAAATTTATAGAATTTTACTAAATAAAAGCTATCAAAGAAAATTTGATAGCTTTTTTAGCGTAACTCATCTGGGTGAATATAAATGATTTTTTTATTTTTTGATAATCCATATTTTACTGCATTAGCAGTTCCACCTGTCTTATCACCATTGTAAACTGCAATTAAAACCTCACATGGTTCAATCATTCCCCAGTTTCTAGCATTAAGAACATAGCCAATGCTTTTCCCTGGGTTTTTATCTTCATAAGTTATTACTTCATCAGCATATTCCATAAGTTTAAGCCAAATCTTTTTGCTGTCACTATTAGGAGGCCATTTTCTCCATTGTTCCATATTAGGAACATCAGCAATAAACTTAACTCTATCGGGGAATTGCTTTTTATTATCAACAATAACTTTGGCCCAAATCGTGTCAGCACCTAATGCCATACCAGAGTGCAATTCAAGACAATCATATCTAGTAAGAGCTTGTTTAACTATATTATCTAATTTTTTATACAGTCTTTTATAAAAAATATTATTGTAATCATAACCGGCTAATTTAGGTGGTCTATGACCTGTAAGTGCTATTGCAAGTTTTTTCATTCTATACAATCTCCTTGATTAAAAGTTCTTAAATAACTTCATTTTCTATAACAGATAGGAGCTCAGCGTATTCATCTGTAAGCTTTATATTCATTTGAAATTGTTTTACTCCACAAGCTTTAGCAATTTTTAAATCTTTTACAAAATCTTTATATATTGGATTGTTTACAGGCGGTTTAAATTTAGGAGCATTATATTGAAACACTGTTATGACAATTGCTTTGGAATTGTGTGCTTTCACTTCATTAGTTAATTCTTTAATATGTTTTTGAAGTCTTTCAATTGATGGTTCTTGTTCTTTCATCAATTGTTTAAGTTGTTCAGACGCTTCAGCATAGTATTCTGCTACCATTGTTTTGACTTCTATATAACCATCACTTGATTTAAAATCAATTCTACTTTTTCCAAGTTTCTTTTCTCTTGTAATTGGGGCTTTAATGCCTAAAATATTTTGAATTGCTTCATCTTGTAAGAAATAATTAACAAACTTATTAGATTTAACTTGATTGATTCCAGCATAAGTTAGACCATTATCCAAGCTTATTGCTTCAACAGTATATCTAGTTCGTCTATTTGGATTTTCTCCATTGTCGCTCATCAAGCATGGAATATTTTTAAATTCTTTTCTAGGTATTCCAGCTATAGTGCCACCTGATGGGCAATGAGCTTCTACTTCAATTCCATTTAAATCTACTATAAAAATAAATCTGTTTATTCGTGATTTAATTGTTGCTCTTATCAATGGTTTGTCAAAATAAAATCTTATATTTTCCATTCTTTACCTCATTTCTACTTCACAAATGAGCACTTCTTCGCCATCATCAAAATTAAAATCATCTTTATAGGGCAAGAATAAATAAGAATCTGTACTCTTATCGTAGTAGAATTGTGCTCTTTTAGTAAATAATATAGTTAATAAATCAATGATTTTGTTTTTCGATTCATTTTGGATTTTTAATTCTGATTGATTAGTAATACCAATATTATCAAAAGAGTAATTATAGATAATAAAATTACTATGATGATTTACTTGATTTTTTAAGTATTCATAACTATCTTTATTAAAATCTTTGATTTTTGACAAAGGTAGGCTCAATACTGCATTTAATGTTTTCTCTTTAATTTTCATTGTGCCAATCCTCTTTGAAGTTATTTTTACCTTCGCTAAATCTTACAGATTCAAAATGACCTTGAACAAGTTTTCGTACATAGAAGTCATATTTATCCATAGGAAAGCTATCAATAGGTCGAACTACAAAACCTTCAATATCTTTTGTTAAATTAGCAGTAGCTTCTTTTACTACTTCATCAAATGTTCCAATCTTTGATAATTCTCTTACAACTGGGATTCCAAGTTCTTTTGCTCTTTTCTTAGTTGTTTCCCAATCTAAGATTAAATCATCTTCTTTAATTCCAAATAGCATATAGTCAGACGGTAAGTTATTATAAGGGACTGATTTTCTCCAATGGAGAAACTCTCCGAGTACTACTTCATTATCCTTTAATTTATCTTTGATTGGATAGTACCAAGCGTTAATTGGGTAAGTCCATTCTTTATTATAACTATTTCCGGCTCTTGTAAACCAAGTTTCTTTTCCTAAAGAAATATTAGAGCCGTCCATTTTTTCCGTAGCAATTACTAATCCGTCATATCTATAATGATTTTTAAAAACATCATCATCTGTACCTTTTGACCCTTTCATATGTGGGGTTCTAGGGAATTTAAAAGTCATATTTTTCTCCTTTAATCAATATAATTTAAAACTTCTTCTACACTATTAAATATATTTTTATCATCAATAGTTGAACCATCTTCTTCATAGTAATAACTTTCAATTATAACAAAGCAATCCTTATCAGCTTTGATTTTTAGAAGTATTGTTTCTTTAGCAAATCGTTGTAATAAGATTACTTCATCTTCATCAGCTATTAAACTTACATATCCAATATTGCTCTTTTCTATTGCTTCTTTTAATTCTTTTATTTTGTTACTCATTTTAAAATCCCTTTAATAAATAAAATCTAAAACTTCTTCCAAGCTATTGAATTTGCTATTGCCCTCAATAGTCATTCCAGTGATTTCAGAGTAGAATCTTTCAATTACAATATAAGAATCATCTTTAACTGTAACTTCAAAAGTTATTCTATCAACTGCAACTATTTGTTTCACAATTAACTTATCATTATCAATTGTTAAATCTATACAATCGTAAGTAGATATTTTTTCTATTGCTTCTTTTAATTCTTTTAGTTTGTCATTCATTTTTGATTTTCCTTGCTTTTTATTTTGGTTTAGGTTAAAATATATTGTAACAAAAATTTTTCAAGAGGTCAAATTCAAATGATTTTCTACCATGGAACAACAACAAATATAAAAGTAAATAAAGTGCTGTTACCTCCAAATGAAACTGGAGTACTTAGAGAAGATTTTAGAAAAAACTTACAAGACAAAGTCTTTGTTACTATTTCTAAGCCTTCTGCTATTAAATATGCTAAAAAAGCTGCTCAACAATTTGGTGGAGAGGGAATTGTTTATACTGTAAAACCAGATTATTATTCTTTAATCAAGAAAGGTACTGAATATATTTGTGATAAAGCGTTTATAAAAAGTTTTGAAAAAATTTAATATATTATTGTTGACAAAGTAATTTTTCCATTATATAATAATATTGTAATTAAGAAATGGAAAGAGGAATTTACAATGACTAAAACACTTAAAGGATTTATCAAAACTTTCAACAAACACGAAGTAGGAAAAGAATATACTAAAACAAATTCTTATTTAGCTGATGCTATTGTTTTTGATTTAAAAGATGTTTACGGTAAAGAAGCTGATTACTCTGTTATTTATCCATATATTTATGAAGTAGAAGCTAGTATTGAAGATGTTTGGAATATTCAAAGAGGTCACAAATGGGTGGCAGATTATTTCCAAGTTACAAAAGCTGTTGTCATTCGTGAAGTTTTACATTTAGTCAAATAAAAACTTAATAAAAAAGAACAACCTAATGGTTGTTTTTCTTATTTTAAAATGAAAGGAATCGTTAAAATGTTTATTGATTGTTATATGTTTTCAGATATAGCATTAAAACCAAAACATACTTATTATAATATTGATGATTACAAATTACTTCTATACAATCTCAAAGATTATAGAATAGATTCATTAAGAGTCTTGACTTTTATTTATAAAGTCAAAGTAGATTCAGATGATGTACATTATCTAGGTAAATATGGTGTAATGTCTCTAAAATATCAAGTAATAGAAGAAGTTCCTTTCGGTGATTTTATAAAAGAACTTCCAATTGAAGGTTTGTTGAAGGCAGAACTCATGTCTATTTCTAAGGGCACTATGTCGAAAGATAAAGTTATTAAAAAATATGAAAAAATCATAAATAAAGATTTTTATTCATTGACTTATATTCAAATATTCAAGCTTCACGCTATTTTAAGTCAAAAGAAATATGATTTACCAATTTTTTATGTTGATAGACAAGATTGGCGCTATGTACGAGTACTTGAATATTATGGTAGAAAATATGAAGTGAAATATACTCTACGTGGTTCGATTATTTATTATATTGAAAGAGAAAGAATATTAGGGTCAAAGAATTTTGAATATATTAGTATTCCAGCGGAAGCCACCGTTCAGATTATTTGTGAATTGATAGAGGGAAGAAAATTAACTCAAAAACAATTTGAAGATATGTGTGACTTAGCTGCTATTATGAACATTGGATTTGGAAGATTTTTTGTTTCTGCTATTATTTCAGGTTATAAAATTCAACCTCAACATGAGAAATTATTCTATCCTTTTATAATCTATCATAATCCCGAAAAATTTGAAGGTTGGATAAAAAATAAAATTAGAATAGGCGATTTAGAAAAACAACTGGCACTAGAAAATAATTATATGATAGATGGTGTTAGATATTGGAATAGTTACCATCGAAAGGTTTATAAAACTAAAAAAATCTTTCTTAAAGATGGCTTTAAAATTATAGAAAGGAATTGACTATGTTAATTACGTGCTATGCTTTTTCAAATAGAACTCTACAAATAGGACATACTTATTATTCAATCGGAATGGGAGCCGAGTTTTATTTTGAATTAGAAACCTATGAAGGTTTTTGCTACTTTGATAGACCATTTATTTATGAAGTCAAGATTGATACAGATAGAATATTATATTGTGATAATGAGAGTATTCGTTCTATTGAATATAAGATAAGTAGAGAAGTAAGATTTGAAGAATATATTACAAAATTCAATCATCTTTCCAAAAACGAACTGAGAGAATTACTGAATATTCTTAATGGGAATATTTCTAAAAAAGAAGCAATAGCGATTTATACTTCAATCATCAATAAAGACATTAAAGACATTTATAAAGCTACAAGATTTGAGCAATTGGAATTTTTTGCGATACTAAATCAAGCGAAGTATGAATTACCAAAAGTGGAATTGGAAAAGCGATTCCAAATAGATTATTATATAAGACTTTTAACTTATTACAATAAACCTTATAATGTTGCTTGTTCAGATTCTACTAAGATAACAGATTTTAGAAGAGAGTTTATCAAACAAAAAATTATGGGCGCTTCTGTATTTGAAGTAATTTCGGACAAAACACCAGAAAAATTTGCTTATAATTATTTTTTAGCTGACTATATATTAAATAGACAGATTACTCAAGAGCAATTTGAGAAATTATGCAGTTTGTACAAACGAGATATATTAACTTTTAACTTCAGAGTAAAATCAGCTGCAATTTTAGCAGGTTATAAAATTCTACCAGAATATAGGAAACTATTTTATCCCTTTGTTCTTTATCATGGAGTAGAAAATTGCTTAGATTTAATTGAAAAAGAATCAAAATCTAGTGAACCCTTATATGCTCTGTTTTATTGTGGCTACAAATTCAAGAATTTTGATTACAGTAACATGCCGTGGAATAAAGAAGTCTCTGAGGCTAAAACAATCTTCCAAAACGGATTCAAATATATAGAATAAGCAAGTCTGAGCTGATTTACTGCAATTTCGATAAATGTATCGACTTTGCAGTTTTTCAGTTTTACCGTTGCTTATATGACGATATAACAACACGCAAAATCAGTTTAAGCAATATAAATTTTTTAAAAATAACAATAAAAATATTTGACAAACAAAATGCTATATAATATAATAGAATTATCAAAAAGAAAGTGAGGACTGAAATGAATAACGAAGAACTTTTAGAAGAAGCTCGTGCTTATTTTGCTCAGCTAGAAAAACCAAACGAAGAGCCAGATGTAACATATATTTCTGACTATACTCTTCATAACAAAGAAGATAAAGAAAATTTGAATAAAAATGGTAATCGAGTATTGCTCATTGACCAAGCTAATGGAAAGAAATCTGCTTTCCTACTTATTCCCGATATGGAACACAATCGCTTCAAATTAGCTCGTATTAAAGAAACTTCTTCTGTACGATTACTTACTAAGAAAACAAATAATACAGTAAGAACTTTTGAAAGTCATAAACAATTCTTCCCTAATCTAACACTAGAATTGCAAGGGGAAACTACTGGAGCAATTGTTCGATTGAAAGATGGCACTTATGCAACAATTACAGATAAATTGGAGGTAATCAAATAATGCTTAAAATTAAAGAAGGCCGAAAATATTATATTGTACTTGGTGCAGGTGGAACTGGGTCTTGGCTTGCACAATTCCTATCTAAAATCGAAGTACCTGTATATCTAATTGACGGAGATATTGTAGAATCGAAGAATGTACTTCGACAAAACTTCGTTGAAGAAGAAGTAAATATGAGCAAAGCAGAAATTGCTAAAAAATGGGATTTCGCTTATGTGCCAGAATTTCTTTCTGATACTTCTATCATTGATGAAATTATTGCTCAAGAAGAAGGCACTCCAGTACTTGTAGGTTGCTTGGATAATAATGCTACTCGTAAAATTGCTCAAGATGTATTTTACAATCCCAATTATAAAGATGTATTATGGTTAGATGGCGGTAATGCTGAAAGACATGGTCAAGCTTATGTTGCAGCTAAATATGATAATGAAGTCATTTATGAAAGTCCGATTGCCATTGACGAAGCATTCCAAAACTTCGAAGGTGACGAACGTAGACCTGACCAAATCTCATGTGCTGAACAATCTGAATCAGCACCTCAAAATGTGACTGCTAATGTAACAAGTGCTACTCTATTATTTAATCTAATTAACTTGATTGAAGAAAATGCTATGTTACTTGGAAATAAATTTATGTTCCACACGAAATTATGTAGTATGACAGTGGCGGAAATTGTTTGACAGTAATCTTAATTTTTGATAAAATTAAAATATAAAATAAAAAAGGAGTTTTCAATATGGATTTTAATTTGAAAGAAGTTCAATTTGTGAAATATAAGGGCAAAACATTCCCCTTGAATGGAGCAGATTTGAATACAGTGTTAGAAATGCTCAACATTCCAAAAACTGCAAAAGTTGAAGTTATTGGTCCCTATGTTATTATTTCTTAAAAATAATTGATAAAAATAGTTGACAAATACTAAATCGCTTGTTATAATATAACTATAAAATAAAAAATATAAATTTTGAAAGGAGCTATTTAAAAATGGCTGAAAATGTAAACGCTTATGCAGGTGTGACGGAGATTGTTTTCCAAAACAATCGTTTCCCTCTTAATGGAGCTTCTGTTGATGATGTTCTTGCTTTGCTTAATGTACCAGCAAATGCTGAATTGGAAGTGGTAGGAGCTGCTCTTATTATCACAGAAAAATCAGGTACAAAAGGTGCTGACGAAGAAGTGGAAAAAGAAACACCTGAACAATTACGTGCTCGTATTGCTGCAACTCTTGGAGCAGAAACTCTAAAAGGTGGTCGATTCAAACTCGGCCAAACTTCTGATGGTAAATGGGTTCCAAAAATCCCTGGGTTTACTCTTGATGAAGTTGCTTATCTTATTGAAAAGGAAATTCCAGTTGCAGAAGTAATGACTGATGAACAAGTTGAAACAGCTCGTGCTGCTCTTGGAGCTCGTGATGCTGAACTTGCTGAAAAAGCAAAAGAAGAAGAACAACGTAAAGTAACAGAAGTTATTGAAGCTGCTGAACTTGAATTTACTTATGAACAATTGGTAGGATTGAAGAAAGCTCTTGACTTGGTAAAAGTAGAAGAAGCTTAAAAACAATCAAACGTTAAAAACGAATACACTATTTGACTAAAATGAAAATCACACTTCGGTGTGATTTTTTTGAGTTTTATAACATTTTATTGTTGACAAATGCCAAGTTGTTTGATAGAATATATAATATAATGAGAAAGGGGAATTACAATGACTATTGTAGAACTAGACACAAGTCAATATGTGAAACAAGGGCGAATTTTTAAAAAATTTGAATCAAATTTGCTTGACTCATATATGGACGGTAGACAAACAAAATATAATATTAACTTAGCAGATTTGGACGACCAAATTTCAGATGGTATTGTATATGCTGATAAAACGGGAAAGATGATTTATAAATTTAGTGCTAAGAAAATCGTCCAAACAGCAATTACAAAAGATTTGACAATTAGTGGATTGGCAGATGAATTTAAAATGGATTACTATTCATTTTGGGTGCCTGACATATATTTACTTTCATATAGCGGTTTTAATCCCGGTAATGGTTTATGCTTAGCTTATCGAAAGAAATATGAAGAATATATTTGTCTGACTAATATTTTTCCGGACCGCCGAGAACAAGAAAATTCTTATTTTCCTAATGGGAAGAAACTAGAAACAAAAAGTATCTGTACAGGTAGTATGATGGCAGACATTGATTCAGCTGAATATGCTGCATGGAAAAATGACGCTGTCACTCGTGCGAGTCAATATGTGAATAAATTCCTCAGTGCACGTGGTAATGCAGATTTGAACTTTGTTAGTTCTTCATTACGCAGTAAAGTGCCTAGTCATGACATGAAGAAATTTGCTGAGTTTCTTGGCTCAATCACAAAAGAGCAAGAAAATGTAAATACTTATGAAGAGTTCATTGAATGGACTAAAAATACAAAATGGCTTAAATAAAAAGAAAGTGAGAAATAAATAAAATGGAATTAGTAGAACTTTATCCGTCAACACAATTTAAAAAAGAATCTGACCGTGGTATGATTAAAACGGTCGTTGTAGGAAAAGATGGTATCTATGAGGAACAAAATTCTTGGCTAGGTACTTCTCTAAAGAAAGTTAATGATTATGGAGTGGTAACATTCCCCGAAGTTGCTGAATATGTAAAAGTAAAAGAACAAACACTTACAAAAATTCCAGCAATTGCGATTAAAACGGTAATGAAATGGTACAAGGACATTACTGACAAAAACGGCGAAGAAGCACAAGTTAACTTCTATCTAAAAAGCCGTAAATTGATTCCACCAACAGATGGTATCTATACTTTGACTTATGAAGAAAAAGTTAATGGAATTAAAACAGAAAAAACAGTAAAACTTGAAGATATTCAAGGTTTGAAATTTTGGAATGATGATGTATTTTCATATACTCCAAAGCAAAAGAACTCTGGTGGGCAAACAAGTACTACAGACCCAATCTATACAGCACTAAATAATCAATATGGAATGTTTTTAGAAACACATTCTCATAATAAAATGGCTGCCTTCTGTTCAAGTACAGATTATGCTAACTCACAAAATGATGCAGTTCAATTGGTGTTTGGTAAATTCCTCTCTGACCAAATCGAAATGTATAATTGGATTACGGTAAGCCAAAAACTTCAAGAAGGTTTTGGCCCTAATGACCTAGAAAAATTTGTAGAATTTCCACCTTATACAGTTAATGCAGCCGAAAAGAAATTGAACTTTGATTTTGAAGTACTTGAGGGTGTTGACGAAACAATTCTTAAAGAATGGGATAAACAAGTAATCAAACCAAAACCTATTGTTCACCAACCATCAACAAATTATGGTTACGGTTATGGAACAACTATTTGGGCTAATCCAAATTCAGGTCGTTCTAATTGGGCACCTAAACATAACTCTACTGTTTCAACTTACAAATCAACTCCTACTAAGATTGAAGACGCAGCTGAATCTGCAATCGTTACTTTGATTATCTTATACGGACAAGAATTGCAATACGAAATTGAAACATTAGTAGGAATTTACAAGGCTGGTATTTTGAACAGTACTTACCTTCGTGATACTGAACAAGAAATCGAAGCTCAAATTGTAGAACTTGTTTCTGAAGCTATGGATAATCTATTCTAAATTTTTTGTAAAAAAGTTATTCATTTTTGGATAACTTTTTCTTGATTTTTTGTCTATTATATTATATAATAGAATTATCGAAAGAAAGGTAGGATAAAATGAATAAACGATTAGAAACAAAAATCTTACAACAAGCAAACAACTTAAATAGTCAAGTTAGATGTAATGATGTAGTATTAGGTCTAAATGAACTGTTTACAGGTGATGAAGTATTTGATTATGTGATTGCAGCTAAATTAGGAATCCTTGACAAATACAAAGAAATGCTTGAAACTGGAGTAATGCCAAAGAATGACCGTAATTATTCCTCTTACAGTTTGTTGGGTAAAATGGTTGGTAATGATGCACTTATTCAATTAGTAAATTCTGAATTTGCTGAAATCTTCCCCGAAGATGTATTTATTCAAAATGAAGATGACGATACTCTAGAATTTAATCCAGCTAATTCTACTGGGATTAGAAAGATTGACATTATTACTTGGCTTCGTACACAACCAAATTTCTATAAAAATGGTTCAACTTATGGATTAACTGTACGAGTAAATAATTCAAATCAATCAGTACAAATTAAGTTTTAAGGGGGAGCAAAATGGACGAATTAAAAAAACACTTATTCAAACTTGATGAAATTAAATTTGCTGAATATAATTTAACAAGCTTAGATAATAATAACGAAATTGATGGGGTAATTGTTGTAATTACTGACGATTATGCAAAAGCTTTTGCTTTTAAACCTTACAATCGTGTTGCTAATAAAAATCAATATTTGGTTATTGAAGAAGATACTGATTTGGAGCGTATTGTAAAAGGAATTTTAGGTGAAGCTACGTTTAATCGACTTCCCAACGTTAAACAATTTCATAATGATAAAATTTGCCGATACTTAGGTGCTTTGGAATTTTCAAATTATTCAATCAATGAATTTACTCATTTGAAGAGTTATATTAAAAATAATTTTGAAGAAACTGAAGATGAAGTAAAACATTATGAAGTATTTAACAAAAATATTGTAATTGTTCCAGCAGAATTTTATAATCTTGTAAGAGAAAAAGTTATGCCTGCTGCTGTTTAGAAAGGGGAACAAAATATGTTTTTAAATAATTTCTTAATTCCCCTTAATAATGAATGTCGGGAATTTAATCAAGCTAATAATGTAGCACTTGATGTTGCAGAAGTAAACATTGATTTTGAGTCAGAGCGATTCAAAGCTTTAGACCGAATCTTTGATTGGAGTACAGAACGAGGAAAGGAAATGATTCAACGATTATACGTTGAATAAAAATAAATATGGAAAACAATAAAGAATTAGTAAAACTATTAAATAAAATTTCACAAATTTTAGGTAGTGAAGATGAACGATTCACAAATCTACTTAATCAACTAAAAACTTCAATCAATCCTACAAACATTGCTCGTGAAGCAGAATCACTAGCAATGAAATTGATTGAAGAACGTTATGGTAAATTGCCAGAAATTACTAAAATTCAAATTGGAGATAATAAACCTAAAGAGATTAAAGGTTTAACTCATTCTGCTTTTCAATCTATCCTTACTTTGCTTGCAAACGGAGAAAATGTTTTGTTAAACGGCCCGTCAGGTACTGGTAAGAATGTCCTTGGTAATCAAATTTCTGAAGCATTTGGATTAGAATTTTACTGTACCCCAGCTATTCGTCAAGAATATAAATTGAGTGGGTTTATTGATGCAAATGGTAAATTCGTTGAAACACCTTTCTATAAAGCTTGGACGAATGGTGGTGTCTATCTTTTTGATGAAATGGATGCTTCAGACGCTACTGTTATCTTGAATATTAACTCTGCTCTAGCGAATGGTTATTATGAATTTCCTATCGGCTTGAAAAAGAAACATAAAGACTTTTATATTCTAGGTGCAGCTAATACTTTAGGAAATGGTGGAGACCGTGTTTATACAGCTCGTGATGAAATGGATGCTTCAACGATTGACCGTTTTGCAGTTGTTCCATTTGGATATGATAAAAACCTAGAACGTGAGATTGCTGGAAATAATAATATTTATGAATTTGTTACAGCAGTTAGAAAAGCAGTTGAAGATACTGGACTTCGTTATGTTGTATCTATGCGAGCTACAAAGAGTTTAGCTCAATTGTATGGGAAAATGGATATTGAAGAGCTTGTGAAATATGTGGTATGTAAGAATATGCGACACGAAGATATTAAAACAGTTGTTCTAAATTGCAAGTGTTCAACAAATAATCCATTATTTGTAGCTCTAAAAAATATTGCTAAATAAAAAGAGATTTTCAAAATCTCTTTTTTCTAGTTTAAGCAGCTTTAAGAAGATTTGCTAAAATTATATATAAATCATTATTCACCTATTAAAACTGTCTTAGCTGCTGAGCTACAGTCGCTAACAATTATTTAAAGTCATTACTATAACTAAAATATTTTTTAATTACTAACTCAATTTCACTTTTTATAGACTTTTACTTCAACGAGCTTTGAAAAAGCGAAGTTGGTTATTTATTTAGTTTTTTATTTAGTTGTTTATTAGTTATTTATAGTTATTAGCTGAAAAAGCGCTGCTTTGAGAAACGCTTTAACTGTTATTACTCAACGGCTTACAGTAATCGTAAAATAGCGAAATGCCAAAAAACAGTATTTTACCCCTTTTTGTCAGTATTTTAGGGCTTTTTTTGAGTATTTTTAGGCCGATTTTGAGTATTTTTAGGCTTTTTTTGAGTATTTTACCCCCGATTTTGAATTTGAGCATTGAGTATTTTTAGGCCGATTTTAGTAATCTTTATATAAATTTTACTGAGTATTTTACCTATGATTTTGAATTTGACTTATAAGTAGCTTTATATTATAATAAAACTAAGAAAACCAATAAAATGAAAGAGAAAACTATGAAAGAAAATATTATAGAAACAATAAATACTAAAATTAAGATTTATAGCAAAGAAGAATTTGAAGAAGTAATTACGGGACGAAGATATGGCAATCGTAATAATCAATCTCAAGTTGCTTCGCCAGAATTTGCAGGTACTGAGTCACTTGAAGAAGCAGAAAAACTTCGTACAAATGGAGATATGGATAGTTACCGTCAAATTCAATACTTTGTAAATAAATTTATCTCATATACTAAATTTAATAAAAAGATTTCCAAAAATAAAGAAGATGTAGTAGGATTTGCACCTAATGTTTCAGCAACTCTTATGGGAGTTCCTAAAAATATGTTTAATCGTGAAGAACGTAGACTTCCTATGAGAGAAATTTCTATTGCAATCTCGCCAACATTTAGTGCTAAATATACTACACAAGAAATTATTACATTCGGAACTGTAATGATTAGCTTGATTGACAAATTAGAAAATGAAAATATTAAAGTTAATCTTTATACTCTTTTTAATATGGGTGTGGATTCAGAAGTAGTTAAAGTAAAACATAGAAAAGAAAGACATTACTATTCTCCAGTAACTCAAGCAAAAGCAACTGCTTATGACATTGGACGATTGCTAAGAATGACTAATAAGAAAATTGCTCGTTATAAGGATGTAGTACAAACTTATTATGAAAGATTCAAACCAACTGATGAAAAAGATTTCAATACAGAGGGATTTCTGTACCAATTGAAAAATGCTTCAGACCCATTGAATACATTTGATTGTGCTTACTACATTGTAAACCCATCATTCTTACGCCGACATTGTTTGAAGATTTTAGAGTCAGACCCATTCTTTACTGATGTTACATTTGATAATTATGGAGTTGCATCTCTTAAAAGTTCTGCTATGGCTGAACAAGCTATTAAAAAGAAATATAAAGATGTAGCATTCTTCTCAGTTTGGAATAGTAATTTTACTGACCCAGATTTAATCGGGGAATATATTGAAGCTGCTTATGCTCGTCTAAATAAAGAATTTCCCGACATTTTTAAACGCAAACAAAAGGAACGCTAAAACTGTTTTTAAGCTGTTTTTATGAAGAGTCGATACATTTATCGAAATTTCATTTTCACAGCTTTAGCGTTTTACTAATGACGATATAACAACCCTAAAAACAAGTACTACACTATACAGAAAAGGAGAAAATTTGTGGCTAGATACTATGTAACAACTGATAAGAAATTTATTAAGGAATTTGATTCTCAATCAAGAGAACTAATCATTACTCCCACTCAATTACTTTGGAAAGATACTTCATTAGTAGGTTATAAAATAGAGGGAATGGAAGATTATAATAAATTAGTAGAAGTGAAAGAAGATTACTTTTATTTTCTAGTAGCTAGAGAAATTGCTAGAAATGTTTATCCTATGAAACAATTCTTGATGATTGATGAATTAGCTACTAAAGTAAATGAATTGGAAACAAAAACTATTGCTTATTTAAATTCTATGCTAGATGATACTGAATTGAAATATGCACAATTAGAATTAGTATTCAGTAAAAATATTATGGATTGTTTAATGAGTTTAGACAAGCCAGCTCATGCTACTTATTTATATTTTATTGAATTAACAAAGAGCAATGATAGAGCTAAAGAGATTATGATTAAGAAACTAGAATTAGCTTTGGAATATTCTTTTATTAACAATAACTCATTAGAAGAAGTTGAATTATGGAACGAAGCTTTGAGAACACTATATGAATAAACCAATTACTATAGCAACTCTAAAATCCTTTAAAAGAGCATTAGAAGTAACTCATAGATATTCTTATCAAGATTTACCTATGATTTATCGAAGAATACTTGAGCAAGGACATTATGTTAATATTTATAAAGCAGAATTAACTGAGGAAGAATTATCTGTTATTCTTTATGCAGCTGATAACTTAATGGCTCTATTCGGTAATATTGCTCATCAAATGCTCTACAAATCATTATTGAATTACTTAGATTTCTTAATAGTAAAATATGCTCATCTTAATCTTGATTTAAGAGATAACAAAGATGAAATACTACGAGAATGGAAACGAATAGGAGAATAACAAATGCTAGAAATTTTTAAATACAACGCTATTAGAGATATGTTCAAGCTTAATATTTCACCAAAGGAATTAGAAGCAATCTTTAAAGATTACAAAAAGAATAGAACTATTTCCCCTCAATATAAAACTAAAGCAGACGAAATTGCTAAAGTTATTTCTAACAAATTAGAGTTAAATCACTCAGCTGAAGAATGGTTAAATGCTCTTGATAAAATGTTTTAAAATGTCTAAAAGAAAGATTTTAACTAATCTTTCTTTTTTTGTTGACAATTTCAAAAATACTTGATACAATTAGAATATAAAAATGAAAAGAGGTAATTCTTATGAGTAACAACAAACAACTACAAACCGCTTTAGAAATTGCAGTAATGGCTCATAAAGGTGTAACACGCCGAAATACTGACCCTTATATTTTCCATGTACTACGTGTTGCCAACAATGCTAAATACATTCGTACAAAAACTCAAAAAGCTGCAGGTATTCTTCATGATGTTATTGAAGATACTCCACTCAATGCTGAATTTTTACGAGAAAAAGGTATTGATGATGATGTGTTGAATATTCTATCTTTCCTAACTCATGATAAAGAAAAAACAACTTATTCTGATTACATTGACAACATTTGTAATAATGTTGACGCTATGCTAGTAAAACTTTCTGATTTAACTGACAACTTAGACCAAGGTACATTATCTGTCATTACAGACCGTGACCGTGAACGTTTTATTGTCTATGAAAATGCTCGTACTAAAATTATGAGCACTCTTGCTCGTGATTACCCAGAAACTTTCAAGGAAATCATGCGAACTGGTAATTAGAAAGAATAAGAATAAATGAACTCTAACTTCATTGTTGCTGAAAAAACTATTGACGGTATTCCATTAGAACAAGTAAATCCAATCTTAAACCCAAAGACTAATTCTTATTGGCAATTTAATTATATTGGCCGCTATGTTACTAATGGAAAAACTGTCTTTATTGCTAATCAATACTGTATTTATATTCGTGATTTAGGAATAATCTATATTTCTAAAGATTCACAAACTAAATATAGTATTTGTAAATGTAACCCAACAGACTATGAAAAAATTCTGAAAAATGCTACATTTTTAGATTATGATAAAATTTATCCCTTAACAAATCTTTATGGGGGTAATGAGTTAAAAGAAGTATTAAAACAATTAGGCTACAATATTTCATCATCAGATATATTTGTCCTTTCAAGAGAGTACTTCTTAGAAAAAATTTACCCAAATCAAATGGAATACTTAGATAAGATACATTCTTATTCTGCTTGGAAACTATTCGGATATTAAAAAGAAAGAAGCGATTAACTATGAATAAACAAACAAAAATTAAAGTAACTAATAAATGGTATGGCGATTTAGCCACAATTTACTCTATTAGAAACTTGGAAGATGAAACACTTGAACCTGTATTGTTATTTTATAGTAATGGAAGTGTTCCAAACTTCATTCGTAACCAAGAAATGACTATTGAAGAAGTTGAAAATACTCGTCCTTATAAAATGATTTTATTTAACTCATGGGACGACATTCCGAATGATATGGCTATGTCACTCGGTTTTTAATACCGGCATTATTTAGAAAGTTTAATAAAAATGAAAATTGTGCAACAAACAGTTTCTGATATTATATGTAAATATAATTAAGGGTGGTGAAATATGGCTATATATAAAGTAGGAGAATTTGCAGAAAAAGTTGGAGTTAGTATAAGTACTTTGCAAAGATGGGATAGGACAAATGTTCTAAAATCAAAAAGAACCCCCACTAATCAAAGGTATTACACTGACGAAGATTTGAATAAAGTTCTGAACTTAGAAGCTGAAACAAAATCTCAACGAAAAAATGTTGGATATTGTAGAGTATCAACACAAGGACAAAAACAGAACTTGAAAAATCAAAAAGAATTTGTTTCAGTATATAGTTTAAGTCACGGAGTAATATTAGATGAAATCTATACTGATATTGGAAGCGGCTTAAATTACAAAAGAAAAAATTGGAGTACATTATTAAAGCAAGTTGAAGCTAATGAAATAGATAAGATATATGTTACTTACAAAGATAGATTTGTTCGTTTTGGCTTTGAATGGTTTGAAGAATTTTGTACTTCACATGGAGCAGAAATAATCGTTTTGAATCAAAAGCAAACGAGCCCCGAAGAAGAACTAACAGAAGATTTATTATCTATAATTCATTTATTTAGTGAAAGAAATAATGATTTGAAAAAATATAAAACAGAAATCAATAAGGAATTGAAAGAAATCAATGAGAAGAAAGAAGAAAGAGACTGAAAATCCAATTCCAACTATTACACGAGCTCACAAAATTAGAATTTATCCAAATAAGCATAATCAAGAAGTTTTTCAAAAATATTATGATTATCAACGGTATGTATGGAATAGAGCAATAGATGAAAGAAATGCTCAATATAAAATCTATAAAGAAATGAAAGCTACTGGATTATATACTCAAAAAGAATTGAATAAGAATTATTTTCCACATACTAATAATCTAAGGAAGAAAATGAAAAAGTTTGATTGGGAATATAATTTCCATTGTAGAGTAAGAGATGTTCAATTTGATAATCTATGCCAAGCTTGGGATAATTTTTTCAATCCAAATATGCCTAATCACAAGAAACCTAAATATAAAAAGAAGAAAGATATTGAGTCAAATAAGAAAATTTCTTTAAGAGGTGTAAGAACAAAAGGTAAGTGGCTCCTATTACCAAAATCTCATAAATCTAAACCTGAGTATAGATTTACTAAAATCAAAATGGCACAAGAATTAAGATTCAATGGTAAAATAACAAGTGACTTTTCTGTTTCTGTTGAAAATGACAAATGGTATGTTACTATAACTGTTGAGATGCCACTTGACGAAAAAGTTGCAGTAGCCAAACAATCTACAGGTATTGATGTAAATGTTGGTTCTATTGATTATTTGAAAAATGATGGTTTGAGTAAAGAATACAGTAAATTTTATTTATTATCAAAATCTTTGCTTAGACAATATGATAAAATTAAATTTTATTCAAGACTAATCTCTAAGAAAAGAAATAAAAATCCATATTATATTCATAGTAAAAGCTATCATGAAACGATAACCAAGTTAAATAATGCTTATACTAAAGCTTATAATATTCAAGAAGCAAATTTGAATAATATAGTTAAATATTTCTTTGATAATTACAATAGGATTGTTATTGAAGATTTAG